>JGI24022J15233_10006760_pt1 | contig 12504 bp, 10 predicted proteins | sample Ectturendosymbi2_FD_15233 | JGI IMG/M metagenome (IMG submission 15233)
AGGTTTTACGCTATTTATTGTGTTGTTATACTTCATCATCTCCCAGCGGTTTTCATTTTACACTTCTACGATTTTTCTGTGGCATGCTGTCAGCCATCCCTATAACGTGATGGTCAGTTTTGCGTTTTTTGTCTTTGTACGTCATACTGCTCATTGTTTCTTGTTATTAATAAGTTGCATGTTATATGTGGTTAAAAAACATTGCCCTGAGGAAGCCCACTTGAATAGATGGGCGAAACGTCGGCTAATAATAAAAATCGCCGGAAGATCTAATTTATCTGCTTGATTTGAAAACTGGTGGCAAACGCTACGAAATCACAACATGAGTAGCAAAAAGAACAGCATTAAATGGAAATTGTTTAACTTTGTAGGTCTTTCTGATAGTTTCAATGGATAGCTCGGATGTATTTTAGTAGGGTTAGGCACCAAAATCATGTTCCTACTCCAATAGTTGCTAAGTTATGGCCAAACCCCCAGATCAAACTTTGGGAGTCCCGATGCACCCCTAAACATCAACCAATCGCGAAAAAAATTTGAGTTCTCATGTTTTTACCAGAATGCAACACTGTAACACTAGGTAGAAGTTGTTTGAAAAAAGTCGAGGGCTCCTGATGCACACTAACTGGTGTGTTGCAGGTCAGTGGGGAAATCCATCTTGGACAGCAGTATCACTTTTACATGGAAACCCAAATCGCTAGAGCGGAAACGACAGAAGAAGGTGGATTCAAGTTGGAATGTGCGACACAAACTCAGACATGGGTGCAGAATGCGATCTCGTACGCCTTTGGTACACCCAACAGCAGGTGGGGATTGTTGCGGCTTGATTTGGCTCGTGGCTTTACATGCTTCAGTTTAAAGCGAATTTTCGTTAATCAACTTCATAAATCGTGAACAAGTAAAAATACTCGACGCCTATTCAAAGTTGTACAACAATCATTGTAGACTACTGGTGGCTAATAGAATGAATTCTAAACTAACATCAAGGTCAGTATGTTTATGTTTATCTCGTGGTTTATCATCACATTCGTATCGTTTGCAACGTGAACAGAATCGAAGTCAACACGAAGCGAATCGGTGGAGCTTATGGGGGGAAGTCTACCAACTCTCTGTTGACGTCATGCGCTGCTGCTTTGGCTGCCTACTGCACGAAGCGGCCTGTCTGCTTTCACGCTGACTTGAAGACATGCATGACTACCTACGGCACGAGGACTCCTTATACCATCAAATATACCCTGGGTACTAGTTTGTTTTGTGGTCGTCATTGCTGGTAATCCCAGTGTGAGGTTGAAGCATCGTGAAAGCACATCTTGATTTTCCTGAAACATAAACATCTACCCGACGTAATTGATTGAATAAATTTCGGAAGGACTCTTGACCCTTTTTCAAACAGAATCCAACCAACAACCTCTTTTTTCTCGTGGCTAGTAAACTCTGTTAGTGTTAGCTTCTTTTGGGGTGATGAAAATCAAATATGTAACAAAGTTGTTGTGAAGTTTTACGTCCCTCGCTGGCATCGAAGTATATTCCTGCACCAGTGCAACGGCTTGCAATTGACTGAAAGGGCGCGGTGAAAAGTCAATGAAACGATGGGCTTGTGTTTTTGCTTCGAATTTGCACTTTTTAAAGATCTTTGAGTGAACTACAGTGCACTGCAATGATTCGATCGGCCATGTTTTTTCTAAAAGTTTGTCGTGCGTCATGTCATTTTGTTTTGAACCCGGTTTCCAGGTTTCGACGATGACGGTGTTGTGAGCGCGATCAACGCTTCGCTTTACTCAAACAGTGGCTGCTCGGCTTTCGATGGAGAACTGAACGATCCTTCCGTCATCCCTACCTTTGCTGACAGCGGTTTGTGAATTTCTGGTTGTCTGGCTTTTAGCGCATGAATAAAATCAACAGTTTCGTTTTCTGTACAAAGTGTTCACGACGCACAAGGCTTAGAGATAAATAAAACTTTTCATCGTCTTTATTCAGCTTATTTCTGCCCCAACCGGAAGTACGAAAGTTACATTTGCAAAACGAATCTGCCGTCGTCTACGTGGTGCAGGGCTCCGAGTAAGTTGCTAGTTTTTTTTTAAATTTCATTTGTAGTCAGGCACAGGGGAAGACGATTACTTCGCAAGCGTTTTTTTCTTCGTGATAGACTTGAGATACATGCGCAGTGAAAAGCGATATTCCAAGCGTACTACTCAAGCTTGTGAAAACGTCATCAATAGTTCGCTCCTTGTTTTCCGTATGACGGTGCAGGAATTGAGGTCGCACATTTTCGGTTTTATCAACCTTGTTTTTCCAAGATAGAGATAAACGCAAAAAGTGAAAGGAAAGTTCTTACAGCGTCGCTGTACTGCTTAATCATAATATTTGGCAGCTTCCAGTAACGTTGTGGGCTTGTTCTTGAATAACGGCAGGCAGCCAGGCAATATTTATCATTTCTTCTCATGTCTTTTGCGATGTCGCTGTTAATTTTTTTTAATAACAAGCTCGATCTGCATTTATCAAGTAATGGTGAAACTTCCGTTGCTTTTTCCATCTCCATCTGCTTCGCACGTTTTCGTTTTCGACACTTTTGCTGTAAAATTATCTTCAGTCTCAGTTTTGTACTCAGTTTTCAACTAGACTTCACTGTTAATCTTGAAAACTTCTAGTTCTAAAATGTCTTTTTCACTCACACCAACTGTCGGGCAAAGCAAGAGTTTCATATCACAAAAGCATTTTTTCGTTTTTCATTTAAGCGTAAGATAGCATGGAAACTAACTGTTCCAAGTTTTTCGGAGAGAGTTTTTGGTCATAAACGAATTTGTGTGGGTATCAGCCCTCAATCGTAAAACTGTAGCCCGTGTTCCTTCATTGTCGTATTCTTCCACTACAGGTATTTATACATTTGACTTCGGAGAGTTCACCTGGTATCGGTATTAGTTTTATGTCATCCACATCAGCTGGCTCTGATCTCAAACATATCACCGGTCTCACTTGTTAAGTTACGTTCAGCAATTCTTCAAATTTGGCACAAATTCTTCTTTTGACNTCAAATGCTAAAATCTCAACAGCATTTCANTGAGTCTAGCGATGGACTTTCATCAGGGCGCTAAACTTGCATATTCATCCGCAACAAATTTGAAATGTCNACTTTTTCGACAAAGTTGACCAAATGCAAAATCAGTGTAANTGTTACGAAANAATCACGTAATTNCTTGTCTTATCAAATATCACCTATCACTGAATGGCGATTGCAATCAGTTCCTGACACAAATCAACGAGTGAGAAATATGCGAAACAATCTTCTACGAAGCGAACATAGAAGTAGCGGAATAGCTTTGGCAGAACGTCTAAAAGAAAAATAGTACGCTGGACGTGTTGGTGGACACTTTGGAGCGTTAAATGACTTCTTCGGTTTTAGGTCTGAAAAACGTACTCTTCTTCCTCACTCCTTTCACTACGAGTTACAGTATTCTATTCAACTTTCAAGTGGGAATTAGAATTAGTGGACTATTCTTGTTTGGCCAGCTTTGTATTAGTGCCTTGTTACTTATGTTAAACTCGAAGCACGATGTGTCTTTCTATACAAACGAAAGTTTTGGAAATTGTTCAAATTACAGTGGTTGTCCAATGCGTATATACAAGCATGTTGGTTTTATGTAGCTGGACGTTTCGTTATAGATAAACGCGATATTTATTAAGCGCAAAGATATGTCTTTATAGGTTGAAAAATGCCCAGCTTTGATCTCAATGTGACAAAGCAATGAATTCTTGGAACATAGGGTAGAACGAATCTGCTGTTTCTTAGTTATCCGTATTGTTTTTTGTTGTTGCGTTGCAACTTTAATACATACAAGTGCTTTATTTTCAAACAGTGTATTTCAGCTAAGCCATCGATTGGCTGTATGCAAGAGGTATCATTAATACAATTTAAATTTGCAGCTAGCCTTCAGTTCACAGCGTTTGCTGACCAGATGATGGAGCATGTCGCCACTTACCTGGGAATTAATCCAATAGTTGTGAAACGATCAAACTTATACAAGATCGGTCAACACGACTTGGGTGGAGATCCACTGCAATACTGCCAGCTGACAAGCTTATACGACCGTATGTGACGTTTTTGTGATGAAACAATTGTAGGCAATTTTAGTTTTACGCTGCCAAAGCGTTTAGGAAGAACTTGCCGTCGTTCGTTGAAAAGTATTGATAAGTCGATGCAAGTGCAATATGTGCGAGTTTTTTGTGTCGTGTGTGTTTAGTATGACTACCATCGACATCCTTGTCGGTAAAATAATAGCAGAAGCAAATGTCGCGTGTATTTTGTGACGCTAAGCCTTTGTTTGTGCAAAACTTGACGAAATCGCGTTCTTGTTTGTTAGCTTATTAACTTGTTGGAGATATGCGAAAAGCTTTCTCCAGGTAGCAGTACTGCAATATTTCAACAAAAGCAGTAGCAGCCTTTTCGAATTAGTTTCAGAACACAAACAAATTACCTTGGTTTCTATGTTGCTACTGCCTAAGATTTACTGGTGAAGAGCATTTGTTCAGCTATTTTGAAACACATTTGGTTGAACCACTAAACAGCTCCAAACTCTCCAAAAGTAAAGGCGTCGTTCGCTCGAAGTAGTGCAAGAAGCTCACGTTTGTCCTTGTGACACGAATCTTTAACAACCCTGTTGCGTTTTAGACCGGAAGTCTGCTGGTGGCGGTCAACAATTTCCCTGAACTAGATTTATCTTTTGAAGTGCGGTCTTCGCAACATTAACTTCAGGAATTTCTTGAAATTTTATTCCAAATTAAGTTTTATGAGCCGGTTAAAATGTTTTGTGATTTGCATGATGAAAAGGTCCTGCAAATCTTTAACGATTTTGTAAATGTATGTGCTTGATTTTGTTAGAGCTGCTTGAAACAGCAAAGGTGAATGACCGGCAAATGTCGATTTCAACTTTCAACCAGAGCAACAAATGGAAGAAGAAAGGTCTGGCTGTTTCTCCAATCAAGTTCAAGTAAGGACATAGGTGTACGGGAGTGCCTATTTTTGGGGATGCAAAATTTTTTTGCCCAAATGTGATCTTGTTTTCCCAAATAACATACAAAAAAAGTTTTAATATTAAGACTAAAGCGTACCATTGTAAGCAAATCAAGGTGTCTGCATGTCTAATTTCCATGCAATCGTCTAATATCAGTNACAAATCAATTTGTGCGTCGAGTCGTGCTCCTGCAGTTTTTGATGTACGAATTAAATTCAAGGCGCCAACGTATTGCCATGCAAGTTTGTTGATGTGGGTATCTCCATCTCGTTGATGAACTGCACACTGACAGATTTCTCGGCCCTGAGTTTGAAATTAGTATTGTTTATGCACCTCTATATTGCCAAATCATATAAATAACGAGGTAAAGAAATGCAATCCTGGAAAGAGTGCGTCACTATGGGGATCAAAGCCTTATGCCCAATGGCGTAACTGACGAGGGGGCGAGTCGCCCCCCCCTGGCAAGCCAAATGTAAAAACTCGGCCCCCTTTAGCTGACAATTTTATAATCATTCTTCTTTTGGTTTTCAGTAAGTTATTTTTTTGCGTTTTCTGAGGTGTTTTCGTGTTTTTTAGCTAGTATAGTCACCGGATTCACTATCGTTTCTTAACCTTTTTTCTGAGCGTTGACTAGCGGGGCCCCCTTCAGCTAAGTTTTGCCACCCTGACTCAAACCTCTAGGTACGCCACTGCTTATGCCACAACTAGCAATCATTATTTGTCATTGGGCCTACAGCTTTTAATCAAGACTTTACAACTTCTAAAATCATGTTATGAAAACCAAAAAAACACTCCAGTTTAGACAGTTGAATGTGCACTAAACACAGCATGCCAAGAAGAAATAGCAATATGGAACTGATTCAGACATCAATACTGCAGTCTATATGATCAACTACCAAGGAATGTGTACAAAAGCAAATTTCCAATGACATAAGACTTGTAAGTTATAACCTTAACAAGAATATTTTATAAAAATAGCAGGGGTTCACTGGACGTCATTAATGAATTATGCTGTGATATAGATAGTACAGCTGCCATTGTTCATAAAAACTTCACTTTACAGCATCAAATTTAAACATTAAAATTTGGCAGGATGCAACATGTGAAATTCATTACATGAAACAAACGGAAAATATGAAAACCTAAGCAGTATGAAATCACAGCTACAATACAACCACACAAAATATTGCGGCTGCAGTTTTTTAGTTAATTGTACTGTATTTATATGAATACTTCATAGCAACTGATTCACACTTGTAAATCTCACAACATCAAGCAACTTTGAAACACGAAAACTTTACAGTATCGTATCACAACTACACCACATTATTACCACAAAACAATTTGCAGCTGCAAATTGATTAAGTACTACTTCCAACAATGATAACTTCACAGTATCGAATCAAACCTACATTATTATAAAAAAGCAATTCACAGCTGCTTTAACTAAGTAGGCCTATAAAAGCATAACAGCCAAAACTAAGGTCTTGAAAACTTCACAGCATGAAACAAACCAGAAACATGAAAACTTCACAGTATCAATTTACATCTTTTGCAGCTTATATTTTTGTTGTGACAGCTAAAAAACGCTTACCAGCATCACCAATTTGATGTTCACAAAAGCTATGGTTAGTTAAAATGGTGGGCGACCACTACATGCTCCTAATTTTTAAATATTTCAAAGTCTACCCAAATTTGAATGAGGTTGTTTCAACTAGCCCAAATTTGATTTGGGCTGTTGCAATTTACCCAAATGTTTATCACATGCATATCGAATGAACCTCTTCTACTCCAAATCCTTCCAACAGCATCCAAGTTTGAGTGAAACTGTCTCAATTACTCAAATTTGATTGAGTTTGTTGAAATTTACCCAAATGATTCTAATTTTATCTAAGGTTGATTAAAGCTTTTGTAGTTCACTTAGATGTTGACAAATGTATTCGAATTTCAATGCAGCTTTTCTATATAGCCCAACTTTGAATATGACTCATTAAAGTTATCCACAATTGAATGAAGCTATTACCAATCGCACATTTGATTTGGCTGATGGATTTTATCCAGTTACTTCTAATTTATGTAGCCTAAATGTTTTTAATTCCACCCTAATTTGTATAAAAGTTTTCCCATTTGCCCAGATTTAATTGAAGCTGTTGAACCATAACCAAATGTTTCTAATTTTACCCAGAACCTGAATGACATTTTTAATTATCCCAAATTTGATGAAGGCTGTTGGAATTCCCAAATCATTCTAGTTCATTTAAAGGAAGTGACTATCTTGCCATCAGGGAGTATCTGTTTTGCCATCAGAGGCAAAATATGGCAAAATAGGCTCTACAAACCTTTTTCCATTGATGCACTGTAAAAATGGGCTATTTTTTAAAAGAATTGGGGTAATTCACTTGAAAAAATACCCCAAAATCAAGGGTAACTCTTACCTTTGCCCAAATCAGGTGAGGTATTGCATGGAACTTACCCAAAACCAAAAATATTTTTACTCCATTTGCAAGAACCCCACTTAGGGTGACTTCAGAGTATTTGGGATAATTCTTCTTGTTGCCCAAAGGTATGTTGAGTGATACATCTTTGTTACCCACGAACATGAACTGTGGCAACATAGACACTGCCTCAGTTAAATGTGAATGTAGCTGTATAATTTGCCCAAATGTTCAAAATTTTTGCCCGAATAATGGCCAATTTTCTAGCGTTGGGGATGCGACCACATCCCCTGCATCCCCATGCCGTACATTTATAAGGACGTGATATTTCTAGGTTTTCGAAGAAGTAAACAGTNATTTACAATTGTAGATGTTTTTTATTTATGAAGTGATAATCGAACAATCCGGTTTGCTATTTTGATTTGATAACAATCGGACAGACTCTAAGAGAAACAGAAGTAGTAGGGAATCAACCTCTATCATTAGCACCGTTCCCATTCGTAATCGACCTGGGCGCAAGAAAAAATGAAGTTTTTTAGTAAAACCTTTTTCGGTGTCCGTTAGAAGTGTATGCGAGATAATTTTATCTTCAGAGATTGTCACATTCACATTTGTAAGGCGGGTGCGCGTAAGCCACAGAAATGTTTAATTTGAGCAGGTGGTGTAGAGCGTGTGAAGCTTCAGTATTTCCCATTACTGTTTTGGTCATTATGAAAAATATGAAGGAAGAACTTAGCATGGATCACTTGTTAAATGCCAACCGTCCTAAGAATTTTCAATGATCGATTGTCTTAAAAAATGGACTAAAACGAGTAGTATACTTGTCGAGGGATTTTGAAGTAGTTTATTGATTCTTTGGCTCAAATGATACGAAACTGACGTCGCACGTGCTGGGCTGCTATGCCTCATTGAAATGCGGCCAAATGCAGGATGGCCCCCAAGCATCGCTCTGTGTAGAAATATCAAGCATTATTTATAAGAAGGATATTGTCCATCTAAACAGATAACGTCATGGCTGTAAGTAAGGACGTTATATTTCTGTCGAGATAAAAATATTATCTTTCCAAATAAACAGATAATGTCACAGATACAAGTAAGGATGAGTTGCTGTGACATAACATTGCTTTGTCAACGGTGACTCAAGAAAGTACGAATTTTTGAAGAAAATTATTGATGTTTCGTCTTTAGCATTAGGAACACAGAAACGCGCGTTTGCTAGATCGTAGTTATCAGTTGCTTTCGTGTAACAGCGAAATATTATTTCCTGCGCTTAAAGAATCTTGACCACGTTCTGCAATGCCTCAGAGTCGTTTACGCCCCGGGAAAGTACACAGTGTTGATATCAATCTGTTCTGGAGATGGAACTGTTATTGTTTCTCATGGAGGCATTGAAAGCGGNCAAGGAATCAATACTAAGGTGAGTTGGATATCTGAACCAAGTTGCGCCCTCCATACATCACGTTGTTTCAGTGCCTACAGACATTGACAGAGGCACACCCGGCACTAACACCAGTAGCGGATTAATAATAGTAGCAATTGCTACGCCCCCGAGCAGTTGGGGCTCCTCAGTCCTTTGTGTTGAAATTGTTCTTTATTATATGTACATAATTTTTTCAGTCCAAAAAGTCACTACTTTGCTGAAGTTGCCGAAGGCAATTTAGCGAAGTTTTCAACTGAATGCTTTCCATTAGATTATTATGAATTGAAAATTAAAGTATTTTTCAGTCATTTGCAAAAGTGTGGGACCACTCAAGCAATTGTAGATTTTTATTGCGAACAATCTAGCCGTTAGTTAGAATTAATACTTATATTAATATTCCTATTGATGGTTTACGACTCAGCTGAAACGTTGAATAAAATCATGTTTTCGAAAATTGTGGCTATATTGTTCGCAATAAAAAGATAAAGCAACTCGCACTGCTTACTAATGATGTATCTTCTTCCCAAGAAGGAATGCAGCATTGTATGGCTCACAAGTACAATACAGAAACAGTGATACGTTTATGGTAAAAAGCTAATTTGACCAGTTGCTGTTTGGGATCAGGGTTTTTCGTACTTACATTATTAAGTATGCTTAATGGTAGCCAAATGGATGCCCACAGAATTTATGATTGAACGGGTGTACAAGTGTATTTTTAACTGAGGGCCCCGCGCTGCCTTAACCCGGCACTGACAAAAACGTGGCAAAACGCGAGCGAAACCCAACTGTGTTTGAGTTTGTAATAGACAAGTATCAGTTCTGAAATGAGCTTAATGCTCAGTGGCATTGAAAAATAAGTGTCCGTGTGTCTGGTCATTACAATCTGCATTGAAAATTGCTGCACAGTTTGTCAGTTCTTAATGAAGTCTGCAGTAAGTAGCTCTGTTCGATTTATTTCCTGGAGACTGAGCTGCCAGGTAACGAACTCAGGTGTTTGTGTGCTTGCAAAACGCAGAAACAAATTAACTGCATTACCCCATGTCAATAAAGCACTCCTGGGTCCAGTTGGCTTCCATCACAATCTTCTGTATCGCGAGTAAAATATGTTTAGTAAATTGAGTTTTTGGTGGCGTGCATATAAGGAGCTAGCTATAAAGAACAGTGTTACTGTTTCTTGGAGGGGCACAATCTTTGAACCCCATATGAAGTTTGTGTTCATTTTGAACGTTGTGCATGTGCTATGCAGCGCAAAGAAAAAGAAAGAGTCAAATACATCTTCCCATTTTGCGATTTGTGGAAAAAAGTCGAAATCCATAACTGAAATTAAAGTTTTTGGAAGATCTGACTTTGTAGAAAAGAAAACAGTAAGTGATGTTCACCGTAACATCGATTTTTTATTGTATGAAACAGTTTTATGATAGGATTGTTTGTAAACACAAGGTTGCCCAAGTCGCTGCGTACGAACTCGGCGTGCCGCTTGACACCGTCATGGTTCAGCGAACCAGCTCTATTACGTCGTCCAACAGTCAGGTCACTGGAGGGAGCATCACAAGCGAAGTGAACTGCCAAGTAAGTTTTGTTTCCAGTTTGCTTCGTAAAAGCAGTAAAGAGTCAGTTCGTTTTTGTTTAAATCAGTTTGTTTGGCAGCTTGGTTCTTTTCCAAGTCTGCGCGTGTTTGGCACATCGTCATATTTTTTCCTCACAGACTGTAATCGAGTGTTGCAAAGTTCTGAAATCTCGCATTGACCCCGTTCGATCAAAGCTAAGTCCCGGCACTGCATGGAAGGATGTCATTGCCGAGTGCTACAATGAAAACGTGGATCTCGCCTACTCATGCATGTGAGGATCAGTTTGCTTTAGTTTTTGAAACCGTGCGTTTACTTTGTATTTCTGTGGTACAAGGCTGCTAAGGAAACGTGGTTGGATGAAACAATGAGAAACTTGCATGGCGATTTTCAGGTTTGACTTCAAGCTGCTTGGTACCAACAATTGAAAGAATTTGATAAAAATGACCAAAACACAACGAATGAGTCGATCTTAACAGAATCATTGACATATATCTATTGTTGAGTTCAAAACGTCCAATCTGCTGATACAGTGTATGGTTTAATAAATTCTTGTGTTTGGCTCACGGTCCAAATTTGTACATCGTATAAAATACGACACATTGCTCTCGTGTTCATGATCCTCTCGTGCGTCATTTCAAATCGATCACCGCTAAGCAGCGTTTCCATAGCAACTTACGCTGTTACTTGCTAACAGTGCGATTGTTCGCTATTGTTTCTTCAGTTGGATTCCACCGCAGGACAGTGGCTTCTACAACTCATACGGTGTGACTGCCACTGAAGTCGAGCTGGACGTGCTGACTGGAGAGTATTTGATCAGCAGGGTGGACACATTGTTCGATTGCGGAATCAGGTGCGTTCATCTGTGGCATTTAAATGATGACCGATCTATATGGCGATTGCGTTGTCGTAAGAGCTATGTCTGTTTTCACTTATTTTCCGGTTATTTGTTTTCAAATCATTTGGCGATAAAAGTTGTTACTACCAAGTGTAGCTTGCACAAGTGTGGTTTGTGGCGTAGCTGTAATTATAAAACTATGCGTGCTTATTGCTGTCTGGAATGCAACTTTTGTATGCAGCAAAGATGCACAAAAGGATCACAAGCCGAATAGAATATATAAGTTTTCCCGATTCGTTCAATAAGTAGAATTGTGCATATTTCTTAAGACCGTGTTATAACCATATAAAATCAAAGCAATGCCTTTGGGTTTAACTCAGTGGTTCTTAACCTTTTCTCCATCACGCCCCCCTAAAGTAATTTTCCTGTGGCTCACGCCCNCCTTACTTTAAATAAGATGTGAAAACAAATGTATCTCTTGGTGAACTTGTTTAATTTTAAGGTTTTGTAACAAACACCAAGTCCACGCTTTTTGTTAAGGCGTTTTAGGGACCCGATTTGGTCTCTACAATTGAAAATCGGGTCCCCAGAATCAGAGAAAATCAGGTCCCTACAGGTCCATACCCGGTACCTAACATCTCCCTTAGCAAAAAACCCTGCTAAGTGCGTAGAGTACAAACACACATGGTCTACACAATGCAGATTGGCAAAAACAGACACAACAGAACAATTCATAGCGAGTTTGGAGGTAGAACGACAGGGTTACAGACACTTTCCTAACACTAGTGTTCACTAACCCGTTACACTTGGTACAACACTACATCCAGAGTAGGACACTGAATCCAACCCTGGCCAGGCAAAGTGCGGAAGTATTGTGGCATGCACCCACCCTCAAAGGAAAAAACACAGCAACGTCCGAGCACTCANTCACAAAGTAAAATGCGGTTGTAGTGTTCAAAGAATAAGGACGAATACAAACAATTTGACTGCATTAAAACACGAAACCACACGTTGTTAGAATTTCTGCATCGTTCAAGAAAGTGGTGCATATTTTTTACAATAAGGCCTCAAGATAGGAACGTTGCATTGAACCTGATGACTAATAACACTCGCACGCCACGGAAGGTTGTTTAGAGCCCTGCGCCCAAAATTATAGGCCACTGATTGTTTGACAATTTTGGCCAATATTTGGTGCAACATTATTTTGCAGCATTAGATGAAAAACGCTTTCTTTTAAGCG
>JGI24022J15233_10006762_pt1 | contig 12502 bp, 2 predicted proteins | sample Ectturendosymbi2_FD_15233 | JGI IMG/M metagenome (IMG submission 15233)
AGTTGGGCAGCTTCCGGCGTCACGAGGGCCAGGCCTGGCCTCGGTTCTCGTTCGTCGTCTGACCCGCCGTCGGCAGAACGCATGCCGTTATCACCGACCAGGACCAAGCCTTGCTCCTGTCGGAAGAGTTTCAATGTGACGACAACGCCGCGAACACAACTTTTCAATTAGAATTCAATTAAGCCAGGCCTGTTCAACCTTTGCGCGTGGTCGGCCGCAGCTGCTAACAAGAGCGAAAACAGCGTTTCTAAAACCGTACTTCAGCGTTTTGGTGTGAGGCCAACTAACTAGTTCACTGAACAGCGCTACATGGACATTGTGACTGCCACCACTTGTATTCAACATTTTGCCGGAAGCTTTTCGCTTTATTCCGTCATAATGCGTAACGTTGTTTCAAAACAAAGCATCGCACATCTAAAGTTCACTCGTGTCGACATTACTCAATAACACAGACTCTTGATATTGTTAACAGGCCAATTAAATGCATTAACAATTTATTCTCATATCGTTTCGGGGGCAGCGGTTGGGCAATCTTGAAACAAACTTCGCGCTAGACCACGCCACGTTCGGCTACAGACAAAACAGCCAGTTTTGAAGATAGCTCACGAGCACAGCGTTGTTTCAATTATTTATTGGATCGTTTGTCACCGGGATAACTGCGAATTGGAAGGACAGCTAGATTGCCACGGCCGTCGCATACAGGAAGTATTCAAAAGTTCAAAGTGCTTTCGAGTGTTGTTGTCAGTCAATGCGCTGCGTGAAACATTAACCGGCACCTTCAAAATTAGGTGAAATAAAATACGATTTTACAGCGGTGATGTGCAAATTTTTCTAGCGCAAAACAAAATCTTAATATAAAATACTGTAATTTCGTAAACGAAACAACAACTCAGTGGCGGCAGCAAAATATAGTTTAACAAATGCAAGTAACTGCTCTCCACAGTTGAGGTTAAAAGCGAATGAAACAGCAAATTTTTAATAGGAAATCGATTTCACGTAACACTACGCATGATCCTGCTTGAATCTGAAAGCAATGCTTACGGGTGAAACGTTGAAAGGCTAAAACAAGAGCAGAGCGAAGAAAGCAAACAAAGTCAAGCCTAAAACCAATTAGTTCTGATTTATTCATTTCAGTGCTGACTTTGTTTCCTTTTTCGGCTCTTGTTTTAGCCTTTCAACGTTTCACCCGTAAACATTGCTTTCAGATTCAAGTAGGATCATGCGTAGTGTTAAGTGGGATCGAGTTCCTATTAAAATGTACTTGTTTCATTCGTTTTTTATCTCCCTTGGAGAGCAGTCACTTAAATACAGATTATGTGCAAGTTTAAACCATCACAATAGGATGAAAACAGATCCCAGTCGGCTGATTCCTCGAAAGCTCATACAGCACACCTAAAGCTTTTGATTCTTGTTAACAAATGCAGTTATTTTTGTCCTCACTGACGTTATCTCAACAAGCAACATTTGAAATAGATAATAAAGAAATTTGTCTGGTGTTTGATGTAGGTCGCACTTGTGCATTGAGCGAGAAAGCATAAAAACAGCATCCAGCATAAACTGCTTCAGGCTTTCCATCCAGCGCACGCACTGTCGTCGCAGGACAGAGCAATCGACGCGAACAACAAGATTTACGAGTGGGAGGAGGTTTCGGCGCAGCTTACACGAGCTTGTTAAAGTTGACAGAGCAGCGAGCGACGACGCTGTCGTCTGAAATCACGTGCAGTTCTGGTGCATACGTGAAGACGACTTGACATTGGGCTGCCTGCCCAATTGCTGTAACAACAGCGTTTTCCACTTTCAATTATCCAGAAGCCCTCGGGCCAAAACAGGACGCACATGCATTTAATCAGCAACTGTTGCCTGTCCTTTTTTTCGCGACAAAGATACACAGGATTTCCTGCTGACAACGCCTCTCTTCGTCAAATCGCAACCCAACAATTCAGGTGACAAATCCACAGTGTTGAACTATAGCGACGACAACTAAGGGTCGCACTGCTACACTCGTGGCGCGTAACAGCAGTACCAGTTTTGACCTTACCGTTTGCTCGCTTTCCCACGAGGTGTGTTTCTTGTAAAAGGCCACTTGCCTCATGAGAGCCTGACGAAAGACAAACAAGAAAGAAGAGAGGAAAAAGTCACGAAGGAAGAAAAAATGTCATTAGCAAATTACAAGCAAGAAATCCCTACGATTTGATTAACCAAATCAGATCAGCTCGTTTGTATTGATCTGTCGGTTCTCCACCTTTTCAGGCCTCGGGAAAAGGCATTTGCAGGTTCAAATAACAGAATTAACATTAAAGGAACATTCCATGACTTGAGCCACTCACCACTCACAAATCCTGTTTTGATACGATATTACGATCGACCATTGCTGAACGGCAATTATATTACTGCCTAATCAGTCGTAGGGAATGGCTGGCAGCGTAAAAATTCTTACTATAGGCATGACCGCCACGGTCAAAACTGATCCGAAACAGTTGAACAACTTGTAACTTTTGCATCAACCGAAAATAAACGCCTGCTTTTTTATGCCTTGCAATGTTTTAATCAACTATATACGCAGTTTTTTTTTTAAAAAGAAAATGTTAGGTAGCCGGTATGGACCTGTAAAATTTCCGATCAAGTTTTTAAGCATCCATTATTACCATATCTGTTCGGATATTTCCCTTGATAATTTTCCTGATTCTGGGGATTCGGTCCCTAAAACACCTTAAAAAATCCGTGATATACGTGAAACTGAATAGGTACACACATCCACTCTAGTATGTGATTATTCGACTTCAATTAGGGAACACACAAAATGCCTTCACAAATAATTTTGGGGCCGTAATTTTTACCCAATTTTTTGCTTCATTTTCTGATGGAAGATATACATGCGAGGAGTTCTGCGAAGCAAAGTGTTTTTCAAGCCTTTTCAGGAACTTCTAAGGAACACTGAAAAAAATCAAGGATAGAAAAGAATTTCGAAGAGGAAAGGAAACAGAAGTAAAAATACCTCGATTTTTTTATTTTTCCATATCACGGTTTCTTTGAGATCAAAAACTTCACTCATAACCTTGCTGGCATCTTTTTGTTGACTTTGCAAGCACTGTTGAAACGCACGGGTCACAGGTGTTACAAGTTCCATTTCACGACACGAGAGTTTAATCCAAAGCATGCATCTCGGGACCAGCGTGGTGCTATCCGCAAACTAGGTTAAACTTTGTATTGATGAAAACGATCAAGCAAGTTCTTTCAGTTTCCGTCACCTGACTGTAATAGCGCTCAATCGACCCACGCGAACTAATGCCAAGTCTTGCTGCAGCTGATCCATTTCAAACGGGTGGACATTAATTACCAGCAAGCACTGCACAGTAAGTCAGTGAACTCGGATCACGAGCGACGTGTTTGTTTCGCAACAAATGCTATTTGCAACAAACAGACATGGGCAGTTTTCAAATGACGCGACGACCAACGTGTGAAAGCAACGTTCCCGCGATGCAGCTGCTGAGAACGAAATTACCGAACTGTGGGAGTCACTCCCTGAACACAGAACAAGCGCAAACAAATACCGCAAAACACAGCAGTCAATGTGCATGGGCGCAAGGATCTCTGAAACACGTCCAACCTGTATCAGTTCGTCGCGCTGCCGCAGCATCTCCTCAAGGTATGAGAATTTCTTCTGCAGCGCGCCGTACATTCGCTTCTGCTGTTCCATTTCCTGCAACACACAAGGCTTGCTTCGCGTCGACTGCGTCACAATGGAACGGATGGTAAAAATATTCTCCGACTGGCAAGGGTTCATTGTTCAAAGACATTGGCAAATATAGATCAAACGACATTCGCGGATGAGCCCTGCAAAGCATGACTGATTTAAATCGTCGCATACTGACCAACACCAGTAGAGGCGCAAAACCACAAGTAGTAGTACGGTCAGATTTGGAGGGAAACTGTGTACACAATGTGTTAATCAAATACGAGAACCGCTCACGTTTAAGAGCTTCAATTTATGGAAATAGGCGGCATTTTCACGAAATGCTACGTGGTCATGCTAAATATTATGTGTCAAAAGAGGGGATTTTGTGAAAATGTTTCGTAAAATTTAAGTTTTCAAAAATGTTTATAATTCACAGACACATCAACCTCTAAAGTCTTCGAAAACTTCACAACCAGGAAGTTTCATCGATCGTCTTAACCAAAAAAAGGCTTTCTACCAGCGACGCTTCTTCTAGGGTTGCTGGTCAAACATGCAGCGGTCGGAATTAACTGCAAGCTTTGCGCATGTTTGCAAAAAAGCAGGTAAAAACAAACAAGTAAGCCGCTTCGGACAAATGGCAGTCGTTTGTTTCAGCACAAACAAGAAGCATTTAAATTACACACAGATGGACTGGACACATCTTTTGCAGCCCGTCTAAGTGCACTCCTTCTTCCCCAACCAAACGACCACCTTCGAACGAGCGTTTAACGGTGATCAAACTGTTCACATGCGTTGCGTGATTGATGCTCAGGGTTTTAATTCTCACTTTGGTCTGGACGCATGTTTATCTATGACGTTCGAACGGGTTTAGCGATGAACTTTGTACGCGTGTGCATTGATTGCGTGAACGTAGGCTGCACACCACCTGATCACTCAGCGCTAGTATGTTTGTATAGAGCAACGCCTACAAGTTTGTAATTCTCAGTTACGACGGGTGTTCAACCGGTGCAGACATCCTTTTCCAGCGGGCACTTGAATCGGGTAGCACGCTTTCACGTTTCAAACAGACGAAAATTTGTCAAGCGCTGATGTACAGGTACGCTGCGGTCTGAATACCATGATGTTTGCTGTGAGGTTCGTCAGCAGAGGAGATACCTCGCAGACGCAAAACCGCATCATTCAACCCTTCAACGGAAGACAGGAACCTTAGCCTCTTTTTTAAAAAAACATTACGTGATTCACGGGCAACGACTAAAGCGCAAAAGAACGGCACGTTTTTGCTGCTGTTTTGACGGTGGCTGGTCGCGTTGAGGTTTAAGTTTCGTTGGGACAAAATTTGGCTACCACGTCCAGTAAAAGCCCATGACACTTGAAGATATCTACTGTTAGTGACGTTGACATTGTAAAACGCTTCGTATTAGAATTTACTACGAAGTGACAAAATAAGCAAAAAGTAAATTTTGTACTTCGCAAAAATAAAAATTCCCTCCTCAAAAATCCTTATTTTACTACACGCGTCAGTAAAATTAAGAGTGTAATGCTACCCATAATTTGCATACGTCTTCCTGGGATACGTGACATCCGTTATTTCCAAACCAAACTATTTTTCACTTCCATGTGTCCATTGTTGATCACTTTCGCAACAAAATTGTATCTGCCCGGCGAGACGTATATATCATACAGTTTTATGCAGGGTACCAACAAAAAAGGAATTTTAGAGGGATTTTTTGTTTGTGCGTAGAAAACGTCATGCTCGTGTTAGATCCGTTTTTGTTTTGTTTTTTCAGACCAAGTCATGGTGTTGGAAGACTCTTCATATATACGGCATTGGTGGTCATATCTGGCCAAACAGGTTTTGCACTTGAAATTGAATTGAAATGTTAACTTAGAAAGGTGTCCAACATTTGCCACACATCAGGCAACCCTGGGTAGTATAGTACCCATACATCCTATGTATAGGCTTTCAGGGACATTTTTATAAAATAACTCTGGCACTATTCCATTTGTCTCTGAAAATCAGAAAAAAGTCATGGAAGCACAGGTTTCTCACATTTTTCTAAGTATATATGTGAAAAAGAAAATGCCTCTGGGTAGTGGACTACCCATGGTTCCTGAGCAGGGTTGCAAAAAAATTGTGAAGCCAACCGGGCCATTCTAGCTGCAAGGAAAGCTTAGCAGTCACCTGGGGTTTACATAAAAAGAATTCGCTTTGCGCCATGAAGATGCTATAGGAAATTTGGCACTCAAATAAGTGAAATGTTTTTTTCCATTTACAAAAACAGTTAAAAACTGGCCATCGTAACTGTCCGCCTGCAACCAACCAGCAGTATTACCGACCAAGTAAAAAACCCTCTTTTGTTGAAAGAGAAATTTTCTTGAAACGTTTGTTGCGTAACTCACGTTGATTTAGCCATACAAAAACGCGGAAGCAAATATATGCTATAAACATACTTGGCAGCTTTTGGTGTGCTCGCGCTTTAGACGGTACAGCTCGTCTTCTTGTTCTTCCATTAAGTCTTGCAACTGCTGTGTTTGATATTGAAGTTGCGATCGCTCGTTGTCGAGCTGGGCGATTTGTAACATTGCTCGCCGGTACTTCTCCTCCATCTCTGACAGTGCGGCCTGGCATGCCGGTCACATGACGTCAAATAAGAACAAGTACAGCAACAAGACATTGCTGGGTCGCACACCGGGCATGAGGCTCCGTAAAAAAACACACGAACAGCACAAAACTCTCATGCAAATAAAGCTCTTTGTGATATCACAGTCAAGAAGGAAGTCCTATAGGCACGGTGAAAAAGACAGTCATAATATTGAATAAGGGGCTCTGAAGATGCCCACTCAGAAACATATCTACTTTTATAATATCTACTGGTTCGTTGTTGCGAGAGAAATCCTTTTGATAGAGATTGACAGTTGAATACAAAATTTTGGTTAACAGCTCACTCTGTATTGCATCACAGTCCATGATTCTTAGGCCTTCTCTCGCCTGCAAGAAAGGGCTCCTTTACAATAGTTTATGAAGAGCTGCTTACAAAGCTCTGCATCTGGTCAAAGTCAAAGACGACTTTAAAATTGTTTGGAACAGTTTTACTAATGTGCGGATCACGTCAACGTAGCGTGACCGGAACTGATCCAAGTAGCGAGAATAGGCTCAGCCTTGGACAGCAGCTTTGCTGAATCTTTCAAGAAAGCTTCAATTCTAGTGTTGCTTTTCAATAGTTTCGAGTAAATTTGTTAGCATTTGGTATTACCTCTTCAGAAACTACAACTTGAAAAGTGTTTTTTCGACATCGAAATTTGTGTTCAACCATAGTGGATCGAACTACGGCCTAACCCGATTTGCAAGGAAGCAGAAGATTCCACGTCCCGCAAACGAAGGACCAGTACCGAGCGAAATACAACGTTGAAACAGTCTGAAATCGTCCCTTAGACTCAATGTATGCAACATGATTCGTATTTTTTTCGGAATGGATAAATTAAGACGATGAAACTGTCCACAGGTACTAATTTGGAAGTGGAGGAAGTAACGGCTATATTTTGATAAGGCTGCATGCGGTAAGTTTGAAGTTTATTATGAGGTCGAGGGACCGCAAGGTCATTAAATTACGCCCCTCAAAACAACACAAATAACTCAAACATGTAAACCAGATGTTCGTAACCTGGGATCCAGGAATGTGTTTTAGGGGGGCCGTAAACCAAAATCCAATCAAGAAAATCTGCTAGTTTGTAATCGCCCATTTGGTCCATTATTAAGTTTGACCGCACCACAATGGTAGTCTGACATGTTCATGTTCTAAGTCGACCGAATATATTTTGATTTGATTTTGACAGCAGTTGGCGGAAGGTCGAAGCCTGGAATTTGCTTCTTGCCAGGGTGGTTGAGGCGCTCACGTTAAGAAACGACCAAACCTAAAACGTTGACAAATCTAAGGGGTCCGCAGCGGTTTTGGGTGCAGTGAAAGGGCTTCGCAGCGACAGAAAGTTCGAGAGACTACTGACGTAAACAATAGACACGGAAAAGGGACAACAACGTCAACAACAAAAACCCACTATCCCAAATGAAGCCCGACAACAGACAGCAATGAGCAATGCAATTAATTCAGTATATTCCAACACACAAAACAGGCCAAAGGGATTCACCAGTAAATATGTGAAAACAGGACATAAATACGGAACAAGTTGAGGACGTTCGTATGGTTAAGTTTTAGATCAGTTAAAAACCAACTCTGTCAAACCAAAATGCAGATGAAACAAACTACACAAGTGTAAAACAGAAAACTTGCCAATAAACGCAAGGCAGTTAAACAGTGACCACTACGTTGATGCAACGTCACAGTTCACGTCACACCGCAGAAGTATAACAGAGGGTCATCACATCACATTATTCCCAACATGCAAACCACAGAAATTTATGTTTCATTGGAAATTTAATTGTCAGACATTGTCATTACTACCACGCGTGACAATCAGCAAAATGAACTGGGTAAGCTTGGCTAAATGTGATTAAAAAAAAAAAACTAACTACAGACTTTGCAAACTGTAAGTAATTGGGCACACCACAATTGCATTCGTAAGAAAACAATGAGTAACCCGACCGCGCATTTGCCTGAGGCAGTAAAAACGTCATCAGCACAGGCCTGTGCTGGCACGGCTGTTCTTTCAGAGAAACACCGAACGCCCGCGTTGGTTAATTTAGTGTTTTAACCCAAGATTACGATAGTAAATGCTTCTGTCGTAAGCAAAAAATGGCAACGCACTTTTTAAAACTCACAACACCATTTTTGGAACAGAGGTGGGGTTTTCCCTGCACAGAAAATGTAGACGCGCAGTGTGCTGGTCAGCAGTCGTGTCATGACTTCTCTGGCCCTGATCCAGTCGCCCGTATGGACAACCACATAGAGAGACGTCTTTGGAAATCTAATAGCTGGTAAGCAACCAATAACCTTGCCCTGGGTGTAAAGCAATGCACTCGGCTTGTTCCTTAATGGTTCGTTTAAAGTTTAGTGAATGAACTGCCAGAAGAGCGAAAGCGATGAAGAGCGCAGCAGTTGCTGGAATTATGTGAACTTAGGGGTTAAGACAGTTGTTCTGACGAGGTCCCCAGTGAAAAATCTGGGGGCCCCAGAAGGAATGCCGAAGTGTTCTCTTTTAACTCACAGATGCGCACACAACACCGACCACCGCCACTTTGAATAATGACATAACGCAGACGAGGCGTCTGTTCCTAAGGCGATTTCTTTAGAAATGGAGTCCTCAAGGGTCGGAAAGGTTAAGAACCACTGTCTGAAGATGTTTGGTTGCATGCGACATGACCCTGGTCTTTGTTGAGGGCAGAACGGCGATTTTGTCGCAAGGGAATGTTACACACCGAGTGTTGATCCATGTTTTAACTCAATCCCATGTCTAAAATGATGGACAATTGCTGTTTTTGCCGGATTTAATCCAAATGTTTGCATGCAGCCAATATTCCATGCCACAGGCATCCACAGCACACGACTGTAGACTGTCGAAAACTTTCAGTATTACCGTGAGGGACTACTGCATGCACAAAAAGTAAACACATGAGAGAAATCAATAAACTACCATCAGTCCCGACATCAACGAAAAACGACAACACGTCCGCCAACGTTTATATAGCATAATATAACAAGCACCTTGAGATTTTCGGGAGTTGCATCAGCACCATCGACCAACGGTTCCGATAAAAACTCCCTTTTTGAGGAACTTGCTAGACCAGCTGGGCCACTGTACGACGCACTGCTTCCACTGCTTGCAGCCTGCGAAAAACATTGGAATACAAATTTACCTAACGTTTTCTACATCATCAAAGCAACGTCACAATTCAAAAGGCAACAGGGCACAATCACGCACCACCTTCTTGCAAAGACACGTTTTAGGCAATCTTCACCTGCTACTCTTTATATCAGAAGTTCACCCCTACGTGGCTTTCGCTCTCGGCGAAAATTAAGGTAAATGCAGCCTTGAGCTAGCCATCGGTAAGCTTCAGCAGGCGCCTGAACGTGTTACTGTATTTCGAACATGCCTATTTAATTCACCCAACCCAGCGTCGTGAAGCTTAGTTTACAGGCAAGACTGCCACAATCGAACCGCGTCATAATGAGCGTCCAAAGAGCTTGAATAAATGAGAAGCCACCTTCACACGGTTGTGTGTAAGCTTGTACTTCAACTGAAACACAAGACAGGCCTCTTTAAGTCACTTTTATACGTTGTTTGGAGAAAGTCGATCTTAAAACTTTTTTTGCTGATCTTCAGCATTGTGGCTAGTAGTGAGCAAAGTTAACGATACTGCCTATGAAATGATTCTGGAAAACGCGGTTAATGGTCGCAAATGTCAGCATCATCTACTCTATGTTCCGTACCAACCTGCGTGCAAAACGCACTCCAGTTTAAACAGCGCACCTTTTTATATTCTAAAGCATTCGAATCTTCATTTTTCAGAATTTAGGTTCACGCGAATTTAGGGGATTGACTATTGCCCGCCCACCACAGGTATGAAAAAAGACCTGAACTTAGGTCGCCCTACAATTAGTATGAACAACACGCTTCTGTTTCCCCAGCTTCTGTAAAAAAAAACACCATTTACTTCAAACAAGGCCATTTACAAACATCGTATTCCTAGTTTGTAACGGTCATATAGACTTTGGTTGTGTGAGACTGCGGCCGCTCAACTTAAAAATACAAAAATTCCACTCAGCTAACACATACACTTGCTTTTTATGTCAGTTAAATGCGACGCAAGTCTTTAAACAACGCGGACCAGATAGTGATGTAAGCACGCCTACTCTGCGAATAATATTTTTCCAAAAAACGTAAATGACCTGCGAATCAGGTTGCGGTTTAATATTCCATTTTTGTGCGATCCGCTGATCTCTTTCCCAGTCTTCACCAAGTTTCTTGGCTTTCAAAATCATTTTTTCTTCGCACGAGTTCACGGCAAGCTGATCTTCTTCCGTGGAAGCTTCAGCGATCTCACTGTCTTCACGTGCAGACCTGCTGTTGCCATCACCGGCTGGATGGGCGCATTCCTCGTCGGCATCCGCCTGCGATTCGGCGGAAACTGCGACAAGGCTATCATAGGGACTGAAACTAAGCGATCCTTCGCTCTGGCTTTCAGGGGTTTCTGCTTTTGTCGAAGACGCGTCGTCATCACCCAGATCAAACGATTCTCCCTTAGACTCGTCGGTTTCAGAAGTATTCGATGAGGTGCAGGCGGATTCCGAATCACTGGCGAAGTTTGAATCAATATTGACGTCGGTTTTATCGTCACCGACAGGTTCGTCTTGAGCTTTTCGTTCGTCAACAGCAATGCTTTGCTCGATTGCAGCGTCCCGTACCTGGTATTCACAGTGTAGCTCGACGTCGCTGATCAACTTATTCAGGACTTGTTCTACGACCTGCCTATGTTCGGTTTCTTCCCGAAGCGAAGCAGGATTCTGATTCACGTCACTTTCACCGGGATCTGGTGCAAAATCACTATTGTCTGCGTTCTGATTTTCAGTTTTATCAAATGCACCAGGACAAGTCACACATTCATCTCCCTGTAACTGTACTGGAGTGAAGTCGTGGCCGGCAACTTCTTCAACGCGGGAAAGCAAGTTTTCCATGACAAGGCCTGCCTCGGGGTTAACGTCATATTTGGTCACAGTGGTTGTACAAGTTAACGAAGCGGAAAGTAATTCGGCACCTGGAGTAGCACAATCGAAACCATTTACGCTTTCTGGATCGCGGGAAATTTCAGTGCCAAGCGATGGCGCAGTTTCAACAGAGTTAATTTCACGTAAAGGTGTTTCTCCGGAGCCTCGCTCATCATCAACGTTTTCCGGAAAATCCCCTTCAAAGTCACTGTTTTTCTGTCCAAGCAACACGTTCCTCTCCGGTCCGGTTGCATCGGCCAAAACATCAGAACACTGGGCCTCGGCAACGTACGTCTCTGAGGACGAGTCTGTGTTCGCACTTTCCTCTAACTTGTCTGTAGCAGCACCGGCAGATGTATCTCTTGCGGCGGCAGCAGCGATTGAGGCTTCGGTTTCACCAGCTACAAACGACGCACTGCAGATAACTACAGCAGGCGCACATGCGCTCGTATCAACTTGCTCCTCGACAGAATTCAATTCATCAGTATCGCCCTTCACATTGGTAATTGTCGACAAAGCATCAGCGTCTTTGTTGAAGCAGTCGTTACCTTCGCCAGCTGCAGAGACGGCGTCTGATACTATCTGGTCGATTAACTCAATCACGCAGCTATCGGCAGCATCGGTCTCGTACACTGCAGACCAGGACTCAGATCCTGGGCGGTCACCCACGGTCTGGTCGTTGCAAACATCAGTAGGCGAAACTTCGACTGAATCACGTTCTGAAGCGTGCTTTAGTAACTCTGTATGCGTATTGGTTGACGTCCTATCAGCACCGACTGGGATTACGGTTGCAGCCTCCTCGCTGAACATTTTGTCAATGGTTTCTAAAACAGCCTCAAGTACTGCCACCACGTCTGGAAGAATGTGCTCCATGTTTTTGTCTGATTGTGGCGAGTCCGTGCCTTCGCCTTTCACTGCTGACTGTTTACCATACGAGTCATCTGATATTTCACTTTCTTTGCAGCTGTCAGCGACAGTGGGTGCGGTGAAGTGAACGTTGGTCTCACCGGTGCAGTTAATAATTAACTGCTCTGTATCACATACCAATTGCTTTCTACTGCAGGTGTCAATAGGGTCAGTAGCTTTCGTCTGCTCTGCGTTATCACCAGTGTCTTCTTCTGCTATTTGGACTGACGCTTGGTCCGCTGCATTAGCGTTTGTTACTGTG
>JGI24022J15233_10006763_pt1 | contig 12501 bp, 7 predicted proteins | sample Ectturendosymbi2_FD_15233 | JGI IMG/M metagenome (IMG submission 15233)
GGTTAGTGATTGCAAGCGCTTAGAGACACGTTTGTATTTCAATATCATCAACTTCCACAGGGAGAAAACCTTAGGTAAACTTCAGCCATGATATGAGTACTCCAGCATTTACACTGTGCACAACGTTTGACCAAATGGTAAGCCACACTGTTTTGATCAGGTTCGACTAAAAACAGAAGTAGGATAAGTTTCTTAAGAGTTACGTTGATTTGCACTGAAGTATTTCTTTGGTTTATATATCAAAAGCTTTAGTAACCAGAAAAATTTTGGAGCAACTTTTGGAATTTGGGAGGGCTATTGCCCCATTGCCCCCCCTGGCTACGCGCCTGCGTGTGATTAAAATCAAACTAAGTTGAATTTTATCCCATTAGAACTTCAAATTCCGCAAACAAGTTATTGTGTTTCCTGGAAGCCCGTGATTTTTACAACTTTAATTACGTGTAGGACGAAGACATGTTTACATGCAGCTGAGTGTGGTCGATAAGTTTTATAATTCTGAGGTTACAGTGGTGCTAGAATTTTAATTCCATTGTATATCTCGATGAAGTCAGTTAATTTAGTAAAGTCTCATCAAACCAATTTAAACAAAGTAAGTTTAAAGTAGCTACCAAGATTTTACGGAATAAGTCGAACGTAGTCAAAAACATTTTACGGATTATCAAAAATTCAAACATTTTTAAACTAATTGAAAGAATCTAGGGTTTACTTTTACCAGCTGCATACGTCAATCACTCGCTCAAGAATTGGGCGACAACAGGGTGCACTTCTTACATGCGGCAAAGCTTTGTAGAAGGCCTACTTTGGAAGTTGGGGTCTAAGAGCAGTGGCCAAATCCAGCCCGCGAAACCATTTTATCTGGCTAGCGAAAGCGTTTCATCCGGCCACGAAGACATTTAGTCAATAATGAAAAAATAATCTATTTACGAAAAATTTGTTGATTTGGTAGAATGTAACAAACCCAAAACAATCACGTTACGTAAGATGCCCGGCCCTCGAACTTCATTCATCACCACGTTAACACGAAGTTGCCTGGGGCCATTTCAAAAATAGTAAACGCCATAAAATCACCTTCATTATGGTAGGCCCTTACCTTCCTAAAGTCCTCTGTGATATTGCACTTGGGAATAAGTGCATTTTTTACCAACACTTAATCAGCTTTCCATCGTTTCGAATGATATAGCCTGTAGACCTATGGGAAGACGTTTCATTGGAAGGGTTTGACGAAAAGCGTTTGCCCTGGGGGAGGTTCCAAGAGACCCGGAAGAGTGATTTCACTTCAACTTACGCTATTATGTAAAATTTCCTGACTTGACTATGAGGATATAGTTCTTGTAAATTTTTCTCTGAATTATTTATCATAGAGCTTTGTCAATGATTTTATTTCAATTCGCTCACATTTATTCAAGGATACAGCATTGGGTTAGACCAGGTGTGCACAACCTGCGGCCTTCGATAAAAATTTATGAGGCCGTGCACATGCAATTGAGAGTATAACTATGGTGGTCGTGCATCTTTTAAAAACACATTGTCTACTTATGCGGATACTTAACAAAAAAACGGCCAAACAGACCTGTGCAAGCAGGCTAGACTCAACGTGTGGAAGCAGAACACAAACAATTGAAAGAAATAAAAATACCTTGAATTCGCTGACGGCTGCAGTTCATAAAAATAAACGTGATGTGGCCGGCAATAAGGAAAAGGTTGTGCACACCTGGGTTAGACAGTCCTGGTTTCATTTCGCTCCAACTGCTTTCTGGACTAGACTTTGCACATGTGTTTTGCCGTTGAAATGTTCTGATTTTGATGCTTCACGCGCTACTAAATGGCTGTCTTCCCCAGAACAGTCTGGAAACTCTTCTCCCAGGCCCGTAGCCAGGTTTAAGGTTTGGGGAAGGCAAGATAAATTTTAGGGGAGAAATATTTTCGTTTCTATAATTGCATAAAAAATTTTTTAGTGGGCACAAAAAATTTTGGGGGCACTGCTCCGTTGCTACGGGCCTGCCTTCTCCTACACATGTGATTCAGACAACCATTCAAAATGCGACCTAAAATCACTGGTTGTTTAACTGCAAACTGAAAAATTTTTGCGGGTGTCTTTGGTCGCGTACGAACGTGAAGCGTGTAATTCATTGCGTAACTGTAAAAGTGCAACTTTCAAGTAATGCTAAAGTAGCTTTAGGTCCTTTAAAATTTTTATGATGTTAACTTGAGTAAAGCTTCGTTATTGTGTTCGTTTTTATTATTTCTCTTTGTAACAAAACAGTTTTGAGTTACTACCAATGCTTTCATGGGTGCTGCAGTATCGAAGACAGTACGCAGTTTGTTGCATTTACAATATATAGAATTGTAAAAAGTATTTTGGTTATATTTTTACATATAACAGGCGTTTATTCATTGTCACCTGCATTTTCAAACTATAGCTTTGCTTTAACGAAGTCTTAACTGGTAGAAACTGCATCCGTTGTTTTTTTCCTACTGTAAAGCAGCCTGCCCACAATTGTGACCTGGCTACTTCTTGACAACAACTTAACCAAAATCACCCAAACTTGCTTGTGAATTACTTTATACATATCTCATTAAAACATTTTCTTTTTAAACCGCCACACTCACGTTAAGATGCAGCGGGAATACCGATTCAGTCAGTTTTATCACGAGGTTGTAAATCAAAGTTTTATCGGACGGAGGAGTTTTAAGCACAAGCTCGAGAGTTACCAATTATATTGACCGAAACTGTGCGTTTGGTGCCCGAACAATAGTAGCATGAGCAGATAATAACACCTTTTTGGTCCACCAGAATCATCTCTTAACTTTGCGAACGCCACTGAATAAGGAGGGTTGAAGAGTTGCTGCGTACTGTGCCAGAATCTGTATCACTGTCGCTTAATCTGGTGTGTCTCGTAGGTTTTATGATAAAAGTGGACCTTTCCACGCATCCACATTCGAAGTCATTTAAAACCAGAAATTAAATTCACATCGCTAGGAAATTTTGTTTGTAGTTAACTTCTGCATATCTACAACTTCTACTGTACCGGCCGCACTCATTTTGAGCAGGAATACATGTAAAATGTGATAAGTGAAGAATGCATTCATTTTAATATGCCTGTTGCCTTTGGGGTGTGGCAATTACACAAATACAAGCAGCGAAATCCCGTATGCTCTGTAAACAGGTTTCCTGCCAATAGGCCTCCACATACTCGAAACGGCCTTGCCTTCTTTTTCTTTTTCCGTCGCTTACATCTTCATAACAGTTTGAAGCTCAAATAACTCTGAGAAGTACTTTCACACGTTCTAATAAGCACAACGTGTTTTCTTCAACTGAAACATACAACTTTAAAGCTAAAGTAGAAACTCATGAAGCTCTTCTCTGAGCTTCTTATTACTGGAGCGCTTCCCCGAACTTCACACCAGCGAAGTAAGAAGTTTTGTGCTTCACAAAGTAATTCAACACCAGTAGCGAGTGGCGTCGTGCTGCATATAGAGGCCGGGGGGTTGTTCTCTGTTTTTTAGTAACACGTTTTACTACACACTTCACATTTAAAACACATTTTTGGTGTTTTTAGATGCCCAAATTTACGGTAGGACGCGACGGAGTCTTTGGCGGACGATTTTTGAAAACTGCGGTTGCACAACGCTGATGATCCTATTTTGGACTTCGCTTCGAAAAATCTACAAATGTTTTCTTGCACGACGCCCTTGCCAGTACCGCATCCGTAAAGGCGGCAACGGAGTTAGCAAAATTGCTATGAAAGAACTGCCTTTTTTGGTAGAGTTCTTAAAAATGAGGAAAAGTTGATAAAAAAGCAACGTTAATTAAAAACGGCGGCATTGTGCCCTCCGATGGTTGTTACATGAGCTCTGTTTCTGGAGCAAAAATAACAAACATTATCATTGTTGGTCGCTAAACGGCGCTCCTGAGCTTCGCTATTCCCTTTCAGCAATTTCAGAGGGTTGGTTGCAAAATGACCGAAAAAAGCTACGTGGTGCAATTCACACAAAGCAACGTGAGCAAGTTAGAGAAAACTCCCGGCTACAGTCAAGAAAAAAGTGAATGATTAATCACGAGGAGTGCAGCAAGCAAAAAAGTAACACAAGAATCATAACAAAAGTTCTTGTTTGGTCGGTGTGTTAGTTCATACAGTGGCAAAGATCCTCGTCGACGAAAAGGCGCCCTTCACGTCCTCTGCGCAGCAGCGAAAGAAGAAAACGAAACAAACTCAGTTTGTTTCGTAGGAAGCAGAAAGGTCGTCCGTTTCACTCAGCAAGCGCAAAATTCGTCGCTTCTGCACAAACAGGGCACATGCGTCATTTACGTCATCTCCTGGATGACGCATACTTAAATAAATTCATGCGAATTATCACTGCTAGGCAATATTTCCAATGAGAAATAAGTACCTGTTTCTAGTCTAAGCATGCGAGACGAAAAGACATGCAAGGAATGTTATATAGTTGCTTGTGCTTCCCCGGTTTTGCTCAAACGGTCCTTGGCTGGATTACAACGCAAAGTATGTCATGAATCGGTTTCTTCGCTGGAGTTTCGATATGTGCAGCGGTTTGCCAGCACAGAAATGTGATAGAAAGCTGTAATATGGCGCAGGCCCGTAGCCAGGTTTTAAGGTTTGGAGGGGCAAAATACACTTCTAGGGAGGCAAGATGTTTGTTTACATTATATGCTTGAAACGAATTCTTCTGGGCACCACAAAATTTGTGAGGCACTGCCCTCGTGGCTACGTGCCTAACATGGCGGCCATTAACATGAAATCTTTCAGACCAAATGCCATGCCCTCAAATGAGACGGGTATAAAGAAGCAAGCAATGAGGGATGCATCAGTGATACATGCATTGGTCAGCAACAGCTACCCATCGCCCTTATGTGCTGGGTAAACGAGAATCCCTGATACGGCCACTTGTGATGTGAATGCAAATTACTCTGAGAATGCAGAGAGGTTAATATAAGCTGTACAACTGGCTCCACAAAAAAGGGAAAATCGACAGCTTTATACTGGTTGTTGTTTGATGAGTTAAATAAGCACTTCCTTTGGCAAACGGAAAAAAATTAGTGCTGGAAAGCTTTTTACCGACATCCGTACATGAGGACAAGTGCATCAAAAGTGAAAACCTAGAAAAAGAATATACAGTACCAAAGAAAACACGGGTTTGTAACAGTATCTACTGTAATACCTTATTAAGGTTTGTAACAGTATCTAATACCTTATGGGCTTGTGGAATTACTCATAAACCTTTAGACTTTGCCACTTGCCTCATTGGAGGAGAACTGAGGGTAAATCTTAAATTTCCAAGGTTTTCTTTTGAAAATTTAGGTTAGTGTAAAGCAGGGATTAAAATTTTTATCATTGAAAGACTACATTCATGTTTTGCTATGTGCAGATTCATACATTTTTCCCCTTTCCCGACAGCAACCTACAACTGAAAACCAAGGTTACATTAAATAAAGCAAAACGAAATGGTACACTTTTGAATCCAGTAATATCAAAAGTGCATCAACTACACACTTCAAAAATAGGGATCTTGTTCTTTTAACTTCATTTGTGTGGAAAAATCTATTGCACTTCTTTCAAAAGATACACGTTTTGCTTTTTGGTTTAACCGAAAGACAGTAACTTCGTATAATAAAAAACTTGCAATTAAAATTCAGTCATGGATGAAGATATATGGAAATCCTTAGCTTTTGAAACAATGCAAGTAAAAATACTCAGTGAAATTGGAAATCAATAAGGGAAAGCTTTTGAATTGTTATTGCAGTAAATGTCTTTACGAAAGTTTATATTTTAAATCTTGCAATCTTCCACTCAGACATTTGATCATTTGTTGAAGTTAGAGTGGATCAAACATTTTCCAAAAGTTAGTAAGGATTTTGACATTTTGTTTTATAATACATAGTTTCAACTGACAAAGTACGCCTTGCAGTTAAATTCACAAACATCTCGGACACGCCATTTTGTTCGAATTGCACTAACAGCCTCGCTTGAAATACTACAAGTTTTGACAGAAATCTCTCGCGCCCGTAATGCAAAAAACTGCTGTAGTTTTACCAAATAGTTGTATCAATTTGGAAGAAATAGGAAGGAAAACAACCCTGTTTGCTACCGTTTTTTTTTCTTGAACAAACTACTAAAAGTGGCCGAATCAGTTTTTTGGTTCGAATTAATTCAAAAAATCTGCTCGCAGCTGTTATCTTTGCAGATTTAGTTTCGAATCATGCAAAGACAACTTCAAGCAGATTTTTTGCCCAAAACATTTCAAAATCCTAACTCCTTCTAGTTTTATTATCTTTAGCTACTGGAATATTGTAAGTGACTTTTAACCAGGGCGTAGTGTTGAAAGAACAAGTGTGGGTAACCACCAAAACACTAGCTATTTATGCAAGGGCCCTACGCAAGGGACAGCTTAATGTCATTTATTCATTTCCACGACGTCTGGACCTGCACATAGGAAATCCAAATAAAACGACAAATCTTCAAGACATGTTGCTATGAAAAAAGTGTGGGAACGCTGTTCCCACCCCACTACACCCCTGCCCTAAACCCTTTTTAAGATAATCTGCCCCGACAATTTCTGTTGTCCAGTAAATTGATCGAAGTTATTTTTTTAGAAATGAAGCATGGTGTTGCACATTTATACGTATTCATTCAGGTTATCACCTGCGCACATTCAAAAAAACTAGAGACGATTGGCAAGTTAGAGTTAAAACCAAACACGGCTGACACATGCACTCGCCCATGGGCTTGCGGACATGAATTGTTGGTGAAAAATAATCATTTTAGAAATATTTCCAGGTTTCTAGCTCATTAGAATTTCAGACCAATACCATGTCACCACCATACCCAGGATCTCGGCAAATGATGCACAACAAAGCGTCAGTTGTTTCGAAAACCGATCAGTTCGAAAACCGATCAGCACAAACTAATTTTGTTCCAGGCGCGCATTTCCGCGTCATTTTTCTGCATTCCACAATGCGTGTGACACATGTGTTTCATTTACTAATTCAAGCAGCGCAGATTGGACACCCAGTTCCCTCACCCTATTTTTAACGAGGTCTTATGTTGCTGGGAATGATTGATGGCGATAAAAACATTTAAAGCAGGCGAACCACTTTTATTGTTTGAAAATAACAAAAATGGAAAGAAAAACCTTGTGACAATTGGCATTCTGTACAGCTGTACAGAATAACTCAAGCGTATCGCGCTTTATCAAGTGCAACAATAAATTATAAACCAAGACGAGATGGCTGAGGAAGATATTTGTGCACGCAGAAACGCAAAAAAACAGAAACAGAAACGCTAGGCAACGAAAACACAGGGGGAGAAGTTCTTTTCATTCAAAGCAGGAATTCCAGGCGTACATTTATCGACTTTTTAAGGTTCATTATAGAACGCAATGTACTGCCGGGTGTATCGTAAGCCTGTATCGTCCACGTGTGACAATCGCAAGGAGTAACAGCACGTTTAGTTAATTTTTAGCAAGGTATTCATGATATTTGTGAAAAAATGGACCACCTTTCAACAATAAGCTTTTTTAACTGCATCGCGTGTGGGGCAGATATTGCAATTTATCCACAGACAAGACGCATCCTCGACTCAGGCCTTTGCTGAAGTGCACCTGTATTGCAATGATTCTGTACGACGTATGCTCCCGCTCACGAGCAGAGCCAAAGAACTAGTTACACAAACTTCAAAAGACAATTGGTGAAATAGTGAATAGTTTTGAAGTAGCGTTTGCGTTTAGGAAATACAATTTTCTCAGTATGTAAATCATTTGAAAACATTTCCCTTTACAAAAAAAAACAATTTGAGTCTTATCTTCAGGACGTTTGCCGTAAAGTCCATTAGCTAAATCAGGCCAATTAGCGTCGAAGTTTCAGGACCCAATCCAGCGGTCCGCCCTACACACTGAATGAAGAGGTTTTTCTTGTTTAGGAACGCTTCTATTGGTACCGATTATATGCACCATAGTTATGGAGAAGATGCAGCGCTTAGACACTTAGAAACTACTTCACTTTGAGAAATTTTGATCTATACCGTAGTTGAGTGAGATGCAGCAGCCATTCTCTGTTCTATCAAGGCCTCCTAGAGAAAGAGGAGGTGGCTTTGGTTCTACAGCCGGAGGGTGTGGATTCTCTGTCACAATGTGGTGATGTGGCGCAGGCAATGTCGCTTTCGCAGTGAGCGAAGCGATTTTCTGAAAAGCGTCGCAGCATGCTGACCAGAACGTATTTGCGCGGCTCTCTCTTCGAGCGAGAGAAAACAAATGTGACATCACTGGTGCAACACAAGCGTGCATTCCACGTTGCCGTCACAAGTCGAACAACGATGACAGGCAGGCACGTGAGTTCAACACAATTACAGTACAGAATGGAGGCAGGCGCGTGCAGACAACAGTCGATGGACGACGTCGAATATTTCTTCGGGAGGTCAACCCGGCACGACGGGATGCAAAGCTGCGTGGGTCACTTCCACGGTCATGAAGCTGACGTTATCGCTGTTATCGCAGGAACGGTGGTAATCCACGCGTACATCCAAGCAAAAAGCAAAGCCAGCCACACCAAGACAGTGATTTCACGCAGTGCGATGAGACACGTAAAATAAAACAACAACATGGTTAGTGAATTGGCAGCAGTTTTCACTGTCAAAATTAAAACACAAAAACTAAGAAGCAGCGCGAAATCGCGACTGCTTTTTAATCACCATAAACAAGCTGCGAATTGCAAATCAGCAGTGTGTTAGAGCTAAAACACCCACACACGTTTATCACCATTAAAGTTAACACAATTGGATATATAGCCTTACATCAACCAAATGGTTAGTGCAGATGATAAATTAGAACTCATTTCTAAAATATAACACCCGCAATGACTAGTTCCAACTAGTCACTGGTTGAGCGATATCGTTTTTTAAAAAACCCAGGGAATGCAAGCCGAAATGAGGAAACATCAGGCAGTGCTTTAGCACGTCATATTATATATGACGTGCCGGAAGAGGTGCCACAACAACAACCAAACGGCTACAAATCCACAGCAAAGCTAATAAGCGTTCTCGCTTCTACCACATAAAACAACCTCTGCCTTGCGACTCGGAACGGTCCAACCAACCCTGCGCAGTCATCAGCTGAAAAGACTTTTTAGCCAACTTTAGCACAACTTTTGTGGTAATCCTTTCTTCATCAGATTCAAACATGATTAGATTTCCGGTATAAACAGGTTATTGACCCGACATGTTTTGAAATTGCATTACTTTGTTTCCGTGAGAACCAGCAAGTTAAAGAAACAGTGACTGTTTGGCGATGGAACTGGTTCGGAGATTTTTCGCTCTTATCTCACTGGCTGAAAACCAGCGCAGCAACTGAACTCTAATGTGGTGACCGGTTGGTGCGAATCAACAAAACTCATCACAGCCTCGCGAATATCGCCGATGGACTTTATTTGACAAAAATGTGAACATTAAATGAGCTCTTACAACCTCGTAACAGAACATTTTCGACTCAACGGGAGAACAGAACAAAGCAAAACAGCCAATTAGTTTTTTAAAGGCCACTTTCTAAGATTAGCCATCAAAGCCAAATTACAATCATTCAGTGTAAGCGGATAACTTTTACATTTGCTGTTATTACTTGTCTGACCGTCACAGCACATTCTTGTAACAAACGTATGGTTTGCTGCAAGGTTTTCGCGGCAATGCATTGATTGACAGGAAGAACACCACGACGATTGAATTCCACTGTAGCCATCATTGCGCCGTAACGCTCTCGAAACAACGCTTAGGTCCGCCGGAAAAGAGCATCTCTCAAATGCAAACTTGGGGCACAGAAAATCAAACGATTTTTTAAACAATTTATGTGACTTTGTGTGATTGCTCACACTCGCTCTCTAAAAAAAAGAGTTTAAGGAACTAACTCCGCCTTTACGTGCTCAGCCAGATCATTTGATTAGCGCGCCGCTCACGGATTGACATCCAGGCCGTTCAACTAAACCTGCTCGTCAACGGCAACAAAATATAAAAAAATAATTATTTACAGTGGAACATCAGACAACGAGTCTTTTCCCTGTGTACAGCGGACCGGCACCTAAGTGCCTTGGCGCAAACGAGCCAATGAAGAGTGTTTGCGCAGTCTCACGCCTTCGTCGAACAGTAAAGCACGATTTAGTCTCCCAATCGAGCAACCAGCGTCACATCGAGTCTCCCTTACGGTTCGTCACCTCTGCCACGCACCGCCCGCTTATGATTACCCTTTTTTTTGGCGCCACCCCGTTTCCCCCGATACTGATGCGAACGTCTAGATACCTTTTGCAAGCATCCGGCCAGAGGGAGTCCATCCGTCCCCTGCAAAACGAAACAAAAAACATGTTTCGATACTTTTTGGTTATCAACAAACACACGCGAAACAAAACACTTGTTTTGTGGACATTCTTTTGTTGCGGCAAAATTTTCCCAACACGCGATCTTATTCCAATGTTTCCCAACTTTTTTAATGTGGCCCAGATGACTTTAGGATATAAAAATTACGACCCAACGTTATATTAGCAGTGGCTGCGCATTTTTGGCTTTACTTGTTACAAATCAAAAGCCACATTATTTTGAAAGAGTAGTCCAGAATGAGCAGTTTCAACATTTGGCTGATGTTATTAAAAGGTATCATTCTTTAGCATATGGGCGTCGGGGGGGGGACAAGGGGGGACCTTATCCCCTCCACTTTGATATTACCTTTTTAGTAGAAAAATGTTTTTTCCCTTGGTTGCGGAGTTGGTAAAATGCATGAAATTTCACCACTGTTGCCCCCCCCTGGAAAAATCCTTCCGACGCCCATGCTTTAGCAGACTATCATTTGTTTGAAAACACTGTTGCTATTGCAAGTTTTTTTGCAAGTAGCTACTTGGTCCCTGGGAAACCGCCCCAAAGTCTAGTGGTTGGGAATCCCTGTTTTATCTTAACACAAAAGAAACTGCACTGCTGTTATTTTTCATATTTTGTTTGTAAAACAGAAATTTCTCGGAAGTAAACAAATATGGTTTTCAAGTCTTCGATACAACTCAAATCATTTACGTTTGTTATATGTGCAGCGCATGCCTGTACATATTTTTACTTATTCGTTTTTTGTTAACTTTGTCCTGTTTCCATCCGAGAAATCGCTTTTTACAAAGTAATGGTACGACAATAAAAACATCACAATTGCAAAGTATTTTAGTAAGTCTTAGTAATAAAACTCAACCACAGTTGATTGTTCATTGAATTCTGCAGTTTTCTATTGCTGTTTTAAAATCCATTCAGACACTCAAAGCACACATGGTAACAAGAGCAGTTAACACGTCAGGTGATAGCAACAGATGCGTGTTTGTGCGAATTACCAAACAGCAAGGCTGGCCTAATGCCTATAGACACTGATCCAAAAATCTAACGTCAGGATTTTTACAACCAAAAATTGACCAAAACTTTCCGTTAAAAGGGAGGAAATGTATGAAACGTGCTTGCTTTAAAATATTAACTAAATAACACTCCACACGAAGCCCAAGAGGCATCGTTTGTTGCTGGCAGAAATTCAAGCTGTTGCTGTAGCTTTGGCAACTTACATAAGATTTCTTGGCAACTTTTGTCACGAAAACCTAATCGACTGGTGGGTGGCATCACGCACAAAAAGGTTGCAACAAGGTTAGCCGTTTGCCCCCAATGAGTGCACACCGCAACAGCAACTGCGTTCTTACATAAAGAGCAGTTTGAAACATTTGAAGTAATCTCATTTTGACTATTTTGAACATTACGGAGTGGGGAGTCCCTTCCAGGATATCAAGTACTTGCAAATTTTTTGTACCTTGCTTTTATTGAGGACGAGGTCGACTACACTTACTTACCGAGACACTTTACGTAAGTTTAATCGGCCTAATAAAACTCTCTCAAGGGCATACCAAACGTGTGCAATCAGGCAACGGGTCACGTCCATCCAGTCCTGGAGCCCCTGGATTTCCTTTGTCACCCTTATGGCCTCGACGTCCTCGATTGCCAGGCTGAGAGTCCACAAACACCGCCACATATTGGGACAAACAGCACAACCGACGCACCGAGAAAGAAGTAACAGAAGAAAAAAATAAAGGTTTAACCGGATCCATCGTAGCATCCTAGAATCATGCTGGTTGGGTTGCTGAAAAACCCACGAAGGATGAATGCGACACTTGTCCGATTCATCAGCTCTTGCGTGAATGGGAAGAAGCATAAGAGAGAGCGGTTTGCAACCATTCGGTACTTTCTGATTCGCCGAAAACCGAAACGTCACAACTGCGACAACGAATAGACGAATGCCATCAGCGACGTGGAGTTTGCCGGACATCGCTGGTCAGCATGTCAAACATCTCACGGATGAAGCAATTCGTCGCAGAATGAAAGTTCAGACCAGGCCAGCATGCACGTGGCGACAGCGCCGCTCTCTTTGTCGTGAACTGTAATCAAGCCTCACGCACACGCAACCAAACAGAACATGACGTCGGACGGCATAGCAGAT
>JGI24022J15233_10006765_pt1 | contig 12500 bp, 9 predicted proteins | sample Ectturendosymbi2_FD_15233 | JGI IMG/M metagenome (IMG submission 15233)
ATTAGGCCAAAAACTGGCTTTTTGGCCCATAATTTTGGCCACAGAAGTGCTAGCAAGTCAATCAAGGGCTCTATAGACGCGGATTTTCACCTAGTTTGCAACAAAACTTTGAGCCAAAAGAATGGGTCAATGGGTTGGGGCCCAGGGCTGGCCAAAGTTAGCGTACTTTTCCAAAACATGTCCTCTTTGTGACGTCACCTTCAGAAAACCCTTACCGAAACCGAAAATTGTTTTTTTCGATTTCGACTACAAGACTTACTGAATCCGTAGAGGGTTTGAACAGCTCTCTAGCTCAATCGCCTGGCGAGGTATAGGATTGCAAAGTTCTACAAGAAAAGTGGCACATGCGGGACTTAAAGGGNTAAACCATTTGTTTCAATTCTAGAGGGGTCATGTATCAAAAATTAAAGGAATGATGCGAGTAATGTTATAAACAATCCCATAACAAAATATCAGCAGTGAAAGAAATAGTGACAGCATTGAAATTGTTTTGTATGACATCAAAACCCCCTTTTATCAGTTTGCATAATTTGTGATANTTCTGAAATGTTATACTTCATTTTATCCTTCTTGTACATTGTACTTCATAAGTGATGAATTGTGTAGCATGGGTTTTACCTTNAACAAGTCTTATCAACTGTTCATTGAATGTCACACGTTTTACTTTCAATTACTGTTTCAAGTACAGTACAATGAATCATACATTCATTTAGCATAGTGGTTCTCAAAGTGAGCAGAATCACCCCCTTGGGGGTGGTTTTGAGGGGCAAGGGGGCGAACAAAACAAAGTGGGCGATAGAAGGGCAAAACAACACAACGGGGACGAAAATACTCAACCATGAGGGTTCTATCATTTCTCACATCATATTTAATTAAAAAAGGGAGTTTTGGCTATGACCTCAATGCTCTCAAAAGAAACTGCTTGTTGATTCATAAGCCAGGTGATCTATGACTGCACCTCGCTAAAATGTCTCCCAATATTCAAAGCTTTGTGAAGGCTGCCAAGCAGATCATCACACTGAACTGGAGACTATGGTATGTATCGATTTCTTCAAATAAAATTGTTTAAATATACCACCTTGTGTTTGCTTTAGCAGGCATGGTGGGACAACAGTGTGTTGACAGCAAAAAGGGAGTGATGGAATAAAAGGTCTGAGAAACACTGATTTAGCATAAGCTTGCACAACAGCTACAATGGCCAAAAGTACAGTAAATAACAGTACATGTCCCACAAACCACAGCTTGCTTGCGACAAAATTTTCAACCAACAGCCGATCAGTTAGGAGGCTGATTCATGTAAACAGTACAGCAGTTTAGTAGCCTACCACATTAGGTCTATTGTACAATTATATCTCCATGGGGTAGGTAGACTATATGAAAAGTTGATATTTTGCAAATCTATTGTGTNTCAGCTATCAACAAACCAATATATAGCATTTGCACTGTGGATGTGCTTCATCTTTTTCTTTACCTCAATGCAGAACAGTGTTTTTATGAGTACATCACATCACTGCTTTTTCATGAACCCTGGGCAGCGCATGTGATGCATCAGTACAGAAACAGGTTCTATGCAACTGTTTCAGGATGTGATTCGATGAAATTAGACACGTGCGCCCAAAAAACACACAAGGCACATGCCATGTGTCCATAAATTCACACTTCAAACATTACTCTGATGCATAACATAAGTGTAATGATGACTTGCTTTGATCCAAGAATTATTGTGCTTGTACTGGAACTGTGAGTTAGATGTGCAGAACAGTTAATTTGAATCAATACACTGCAAAACATGCCATTTGTTCCAAATTTTGTTACCATGTGATTATGCAGTTTCTTTGTTATTTCAGAAACATTTCATGAACATAGTGCACCGTGTCACAACTGGTAATGACTTACGAGTACATCTGTTGCCTCTGAAACATCTTACTTTTAACAATAAGGTTTGCTGACATTTGTGTGTGTACAAAGCAGTGGCGTATCTATGCAAAATGGAACCCATGGCAAAGTTTAGATATGCGACCATTTCAATAATTTTAATCTTAGATATAGACAATTTTTACGAAGATAAACTATGAAGAAAATAAATGTTTTAAAACAGAACATATGTGTTTATTTTAGATTAAAACTTTTCAGCAAATAAAATACAATATAAATTATCCACAAGCAAGGACCACAACATACTTCTATAATCATTTTTTTTTTATTACAAACAATATCAAAACTTTCAAGTAATAATGTTATCATAATTTATACATAGTATTGGCGGACAAATTGTAAATTTTACAAACAATTGCACAGCATATTGCAACTGCAAACGATAGTTTCTTTTGAAATAAAACGGATTTAATTTGGATGTTACAATAACTTACTTAATACATAAAATGTATACTAGTTTTTTTTTTGGTCATAGACCCAAATGTTTTTCAAATGGCCGAAAAAAAATTATGTCAATTTGGTCAGAAATATAGATTAATGAATATTGTTACAGCGAGTTTCAATAATACTGTGTCACAAATAACTGAAATGTCTGTGTTTATAAAGCATTCTATTTGAATAAGAGCTGATGAGGCCTACTTTGTACGCGAAATATATACTCTAATAGATTTTAGTGTCTGCTTCTGTGCTGAGAAACGATTTCTTTCCATAGACAGTGTTTATAAAGCAATCTGGAGATTTGGAAAGGCGCTTTCATCACCGTATTCAAATATGAACGCTAGGAGGCTATAAGTTGCATGACTTGATACTAGCATTTTGCAATCTAGAATCTTCTCATATAGTTGCTTGCCATTTTTGTCTGAACTGTACACAGATCCTAATTTCTCACAGGTAGACATTTTAGTTTTTCACAGGCAGGACTGTCACAAAGGCCTTGGAGGTCATCAAAACACCAAATTTGAACAGAAAAAACTAGCTGTAAGCAAGACTAACAAATCTCTTCTTTCATAAGCTAACTTTTTTTCCTTAAGTGGTATGTTAACGCTACTAACTGCTGTTTGAAGCATTGTGTTTAACCTTACCGGCCACTAATGGCCATCGGAGAAGTTTCGTAAAGTGGGAGTCAGCTGCAGCACTTTCAGTAATTCGTAAATAATTTGCACAACAGCCAGAATCTCACATGCTAGCTACGGGCTTAAACTCATCTCAAGTAGATTCTGACTAATATTCTCTTGCCTGGACTGAAACACAGCAGCACAAACTGACTTTGCGTTTCTTATAGTGTGAGAAGAACAAGGTTTGTAGATATGAGAAGCGAGCATTCTTGTTCTGTCACAATGTCTGACCACTGTGTTGTGTCACAATATTGCAGTTGTTTCATAATACATGATGGTTCTGGCGTAACCTGCCCTGCATGAGACACAGATGCTGTGTTGATTCAGCATTGCAGTAATGGTTGTGGAGCGCAAAATAAGAGCATCAAGAAACTGTAAATAGAAATTTTAATTTTAGCCAAGCAATTTTTGCGCCCCCATCAAAGTGGCGCCCATGGCACGTGCCATGCCTGCCATACCCTAGATACACCACTGGTACAAAGTCTAAACCTTCATTGGGTTTTTATTAAAAAATGGTTATTTATTTTTTATGTAAAAAATCATTTTCATGACACATCTGTCAGAGGTGTACGGAGTTTGAAATTTTTCGCTCCGACTCCACTCCTGCTTCGGCTCAATAAACTCTGACTCCAACACATTTTAAAATTTTGGACTCCGACTCCCGCTCAAACTCCAAAGTGAATTATAAATCCGAACTTTTGGAAGTGTCTAAACAACCAGTTTTCACATTAAAAAGACTAAAAAAACGTATCAAATGAATTTGCTGATCACTGCAATACATGTTAGTTGCTTCTCAGATAAAGGATTAAGGTGGCCATAATTTTTTTTACCCTATATTCTAACCATTTACCTTAACAGCAAACCCTAACCATCAACAATAAACGTTAATCCTAAACCCTAACCTTAGACACTAACACTGAACCCTAACCCTAAATGCTTACTGTGAACGCTAATTTGAAACAATAACACAAAACCCTAATCCAAAATGCTAACCCTAGTCAAAAGCTTAATTTATTATCAACACTTGTCTGCTTTTCGAAATGTACATCACAAGGGGTCCAAAAATTTTGACTTACAATCGTGTGTAAGCACATCAAAAGAAAAACCAAATACAACAAAGTAGTCACTCGAACTAAGGATTGTCTAGTCACTTCCCACTCGACCACGTTGATAGTAGTCAGATGTTCTCCAACTCCGTTTGATATCTGGCAGAAAACTGGATGCGGGATACGGTACTTTTTGTCCTTCGAAACAGAAAAGTGGAAATGCTGGTTGTTATGACACAACCTAAACTTTTTATGTGAGCTGAATTTTATTGGCCAACATATTTTTAATGTATCACCATGAACAAGAAATTGTCCAAATCTTCACACACATGAAACTCAGCAACCTAACCTTACTTACATCCAAGTTGTATTAAACATTTTAAGACTTCCTGTGAAGTAGCATTGCGCATCTGAAGGTTATGTTATAACATGCTTTGTAAAAAACAATCTGCAATAATAACAATCAATAATAAACAAACTAACCTCCTATTAAAAAACTGACTCCAGCCCTTAAAAAAATCATCTTCGGCTCCACTCCTATTTTCGAAAATCGTTAAAACTCCGGCCGGAGTCCACTCCGACACTCCAGCTCCTATACACCTCTGATATCTGTGGAATAGCCACATGCATTCAGCTTTGCTTAGTAGGTTTTGCATATGACACAAACATATTGCCTTTGCCACAGGTAGTTTGTTTTCATCTTTGTATTGGTTGGATGTAAATAGGTATGTTTTTGTGCTTACACTTTTAACAAACTCAGCTGTTCTTACTGAATATTTGTTGTTTTTTCATACATTCCAGTTGATATGTTTTGTGTTTGCTAGTTTAATTAACAGGTCCAAATACCATTGAGGTTTTTTTTGACAATGAATTTGCTCAAAATTGGTCATGGGAAATACTGAAGCAAAATCGTATAAACCAGTTTCTCAGCGAGATGAAGCCCTTGCTGGTGGTGATGATGATCTGATGTTTGTATTTCACAGCACTGAAGGTGACTCACAGGAACGTGTTGTACATGATGGTGCTTTGGAGGAGCAGTATGGCACTCTCTTCTTTTCCATATACGTAGATAATGAACTGATAGCAAGTAGAAACCACTATGATGCTCCTGTCGATATACCAGAACTCCAACAACAAGTTCATCCTGGCGATGCTGTCGAATTCTTGACAACAGATGGCAATAGCCATTGGGTGTTGTATGTAGGTAATGATTTCTGTGTCCATGCGAAGAACAGGGAAATTCGTAAAGAGGACATGAGAAAAATTGGAGATGGATGCCTAGGCAGGGTTGTGAATCAAGTTTATATTTGGAAGCCACTTCCTGCCATGCAGATCATAACAACTGCAAAATCTCAAGTTGGAAAGGAAAGTTACTTGTGGGAGAGCAGTGAGGCATTTATAATGTGGTGTAGAACTGGTAGGAGTGAGTTTTTGCCTGCTACAAAGCAAATGGTAGGAGGATATGAACAACAACCTGGTAACTTTTCACTGCAATGGTATAAGGAGGGCGAAAAACCCAGCACTAGACAATTTCACTCATTGCCAAGATTGATTCAATACAGAAGAGGGCTTTTTCAAGATAATGAATTGTAACATAAGTCTTGTCTGGACCTTTCCTACACAAACTTGCATTGTTATTTGTATGTTAATGCTTTCACTTATCCCACTGTGGTGCACAAGAAAATGTTGAGTAGGTAACTGCATGAAGGTATATACTTGCGGTTTCCATTTCATATCCTATATATGTGGTTGTGCTCTGTGTTACAATACCATACAGTAAAACTCTTATCCTTCATATGCAGATCTGATTCCACAAAGAGACAAATACTTAAATGGTTGATAAGTTTGCCTTCTCAACCATTCAAATTATTGTCTGATTATATGCACTTTGCACCAGTTAAATTGTTGTTAGCTTTATCAAAGTTTTATTATGTTTATGACAGTAATGAAATAAGGGGTGGTGTTTCATGTTTTTTAAAATTATTTGGGATTATGGACTGGAATTTAATTGCTTGAGTAATATTTTCTTTTAATACTAATCAGTTTCTGCTAGATTGATAGAAATGTGCCAGCTGACAATTTATTGTGGCTTCATATGATTTTTGCTTCAGTTCAGTCACAAGCTCTTCAAGCTTAACACCAAACATTCACTAACATTGAGCAGAGCAATGTTTTGTGAAGATATGTTTGAGTTAATTTGTGCTTGAAATGCTTTTTATTCTGTTTATATAGCAATGATACCAGGTTTGCCTTTTCACTACTCACATTCAAGATTGGGGGCTGACTGTGTAAGTTTGCCCATGATCATTGTACGTATGTTTGTGCAATACTGTTTTGATAGCTATATACACTGTTTGTATGACTTCATTGACCACTCACATGATAAATTCTGTGTGCCCCTGCATGGACTCAGTCTTTCTTATGGCCCAGTTTTGTGACTTTTTCACTCTGAAAACATGCAGGAAAATTGTTGATTGTTTGCGCATAAATTCTGATAGTGTCCTGATTTGTAGAAGGAAATGCACTTTGAACTTGTGGTTTTTACTCAGCTGTTTTAGCAGTTATTCACATCTTTATAGTTTTTAGTTGTTGCTCCTGTTGGTACACTGCCCACAGTTTGGTACGGTAACAGGTCATTTTGGTTCATGGGTGTGCTAATTCAGCCAGCCTTTGTACTGTGCATCACAATTGCTGGTGAGTTGTGTACGTCAAAACGAAATTATCGTCTTAATGGAATTGTTTCTTAGCTGCCAGAAGCTTGAATTGATTATTTTGCCTGTAACTTACCCATGTATGCTACATTTCATTGTGATGTACAGGACCAAGCTTAAATGAGAAACAGACATGAACATAGCAGAGGCAAAAATTAGCAAATTCCACTTGATTTGATTCGCTGTTGCTGATCTTTTCAAGTTGATGACATTCAGGAAGGTCTCCATTTATTCGCATAAGCCTTCGACAAACCAACATTCTCATATTTTAAACTTGCTTGGTGCAAGAACATGCACCACCCCTAGGTTGTTGAATGTTTTACCTACTTGCTTGAACAATCCTAAAAATGTTTAATGGCTCAGCCACACTTACGTTGTTTCACCATCAACTTAGTTGAATTCACTCAAGTGCATGTTACAGTGGCGACGCATTTATGGTGTCATTTCATCGTGACGGTGACGCATTTACGATGTCATTTTATCCTGACGCAGACGGACGGACGTTTCATTTTGTTGACACATCCGCGTTGTGTGTCGTGAGCAATTTTCTGATACTAGTGGTCGTTTCCTCCGTGATTTTACTATGTTTGTAGATTTGATTCGAATACGTCATACAAGAAGTCGCTTGTGTGAGCATCCACTTGTACCAGAAGCGGCTTATGCACATGTGTGGAACGTGTAACACCATAAGCCATTGTGTGGAACCTGTATCATCCCAAGCCATTAAAATAATTGGCGTTATCGTCGCAAGGTATTTCTTTTGTCATTATTGGGTTGAGTTGCGTTGTAAGTTTTATTTGGATAAAACTGAAGGTACTGCAATCTATGTTGTCCAATATTTTTGTTCTGTTTACTGAACACACCAACGTTTTGCGGCCTCGCCATGTGCGTGTGTCTGTTTCTTTCCTTCCTACGTGCGAGGATTTCGATATCACTAAAGTAATGCATTGGCGACCGCCCATTCAAAATGACACAGTATGAACGCCTGCCGTTTCGACACTCCATCAAACATCTGCGCGAGTTTGGTTTCTGACGTAAGCTTTTGCCGATTGTTTCAGAGACGTTGCTCACTTTCTATTTTCAGCCATAACGTCTTCAATGCGTTGTTTTTATTTTGGCCTTGCTGCGGTGAAACGTCCTAAATTTTGAAAGGATGTTATCTCTGTAGTTTATGTAGGTGGTGAGTGGTTCAGTTAACTTTTAAACTTTTCTACGGTTTTTCCTTTCATCCACTACATCCATCGCGTTAACACGCATTAAATCGACCGCAACTCACGCATCGCACCATCGCATTGCGTGCGTTTGTTTATCACGCTTAGCACGTAACTTCCTGTTGTATAAACCTCTAGTTCGTGTACGCGAATCTTATTTGACTCTGCCTACTCAAGTCGCATTACAACACGCTTAAGAGCCATCCCGATTTTTCATTCTAAAAGAATGAACTCCAAACTCTCCTTTCCGAGAATGGGAAACCAAAAGCACGCCTCCGACTCGTTTTTGAGTAAACAGCGAGTGGCTGTTTTTTTTCTATTACGGTAATTTGGATCACGATAGACAACTGCTACAGTGCTTACTTTTCAACCTAGAGGTTAATAGATCCATCCACCGTCTCAGGACGACCCGTAGTAGCACCCCTCTGAATAGCACCCCCGATTCGAAGCCTCGCCACTTGTCTTCAACCAAATGATACGGAAAAATCGACTCCATTATTTTACAGTACTGAATCAAAATCGACTCTTCGCCATTTCCTTCCTAGCTTCGGAGAGTCGCTTGTTGTGAGCGCGGCTCAGCACTTCAGTATTAGCGATGTCCGTTACTGTGCGCGACAACTGCAAAACTTGCCTGTTTTAACATGTGTCGCATTTTGATTCGAGCAAAGATTTTGCGCCGCCTATAATCGCTTTGCAGCTTAACATTTGGTCGAATCTCCCGGTAAGTTTTGCATCGAGGAAGCACAAACGATTAGTTTTACGAAAAACGGATTCGCATCAGCCTTGATATCCGGTTGATTTTGTGTGCCCCTTTTTGTACTGCTTTGTTGCATTTTAGAGGCAAAGAACGAAATTCCGTTGTCTTAAATTTCCATAGTATTCCACTAACCCCCCTGGTGTACTTACGTTGGTGTCGTTTGTTTTGAACGCACTGCTTGCTGAAGTTGATGCTTGATTGCGTCGACTTGTGTCCGCTGAATTTTTTTCGCCTTTCGCCGCATAGTTTTTCGCGCGCCAAAAGCTGCTTAACCTGTATGTATTGCATTGCGCGCCAACTATTGCTGTATCCAGTCGTGCCTTGAAACTTACGCAGAATTGATACACAGACAGTGACGGTGCGTGCTCTGTATTTTCAAGTGCTGCTGACAGAGGGTTTAGCTGAACGGCATGTACGCGTCGATGGGAGCCGTGATGAGTTGCAATTGTAGTTGAAGCAATGTTATGGTTTTCACGCCCACGGCTGTAACTACTACATCGATGTCTGCTTGTCGTACGAGAGGGATTACCGAAACTCTACGACATTTCCATAACTAGTTCCGCGATGTCAGCCCGTTATGTCGCGTGTTTTGAGAGGATTAGTACGCACAGGGTTTTTACAACGCGCACCTGACTTACCTCTCGCCTACTGGGAGTTCCATGCAGATATGCTTTGTCCTCCCTGTAGAAAACAGCTTTCGGAAACAGCAAGGCAGTGAGCGGAAACGAAGGATCTTATGTCGTCGATTGCGATTTTTACAACAACGTATAAGAAACGCTACCAACTCGGCCAAACTATACAAGCGCTGCTACACCATTTACACGGATCCAACGCGAAACTGCATTTCTAATCACAACTCAACATAAACGAACTACTGCGCACTAATCCTCAGACTGTAAACAGTAATGCAGCGTAATGAATTAATAGCGCACCACACGATGTAACTTCCGCGGCTCAGATATTCGGCTTGATGATTGTTATCAGAAATACTCAGTGTTTCGCATAGCAGACTTTCTGGCATCACATTTGGAGGTGAAAACCTTACTAACGGTTAACAGGCAGGATAACAATTTTCATAACGTGTTCACGTAAAGAACAAGCCGCACGCTACTTGTCAGAAGATGTTAAATAATTTCATGCCATCTACATTAATCCTCACATTGCGCTATTGGCACAAGGGAAGGATGTAACCTCTTGCGTGACGACACGTACATCATAAAGTTTCGGTTACCAAAAAAACATGTGATGAAACCGTTTTTAATCACGTCATGCTAAATCTGTTCGCTGTNACGCGCCTTTTGACAGCAACGTTGATTGTGAAATACCTGTTTGACCTCATGCTGGATTTGGAATCTTATGATAAAGCATAACGTTGTAGGAGTTAAATGTTTGATTTTCTTAAGTTCTGCAGCGAGGCTGACTAAAGGTTTTTTTCGATATACGGTTTCCTTTTTAGCGCATAGTTCACGTTATGGAATGATAAATCTGACTGCGGCTAAGTAGGACGCGATGCTAAACTCAGTTTTGCTACGCACCTCCTAAACAGCCACTTGAAAAAAGATCTCGTCGTTTGTTTGGCTTAGAAGGTGCATCGATCGAAGTAATCAATCTGCCTTAGTGAACTATGTCACTGAATTCGCAGATGAGTAACATTCACCCAGACGTTTCCCAACGTCTTCAAGTTGAATTCATGTCGAAGATCAAGTCATCGCAGTCATGTTTTTCGGTGTAAGACTTCTGAGTCACAAGAAGTGGTCGTAGATGTGATATTGTGGCATTTTTTGTGTAATCTCGCTAATGCCAAACTGAAGTCAATGCACTATCCGAATCACAGTATGAATCATGCTTGTATTATTCCATGTCGCCAGAGTTTGGAAGCAGTTATAGGGTCCGACGGTTCGTGAGACACAGCTATGCCGTTGAACTTCACTTGATTTGTAAATTCACACGGCTGTTTAGCTCAATAGTCCACATTTCACTAACCAAAACTGCTTTCGTGAGTGTTTTCAGTCAGTCTGAATAACGAATGCTGAAATCTTCCCTTGACATGCACCCATGGGTGGAGGAACTTTTTCAAAGTGGGGGCCCAAGCGCACGTTAAAAAAACTATACAAAATTTTTGTGGATTGAATTGGCAACAGTGACGTCGCAAGCATTGAAATATGACGTCATTACCTGCACGATATGAAGGTCAAAATTACACTATTTTAGACAAAATTACACCACTATGAAAACATATCGGTGAACCACCTGAAATTTAAATAGGCTGTTACAGGGGCGACTCCAGGTCAACAGCGTCGCTCGGGCTCATCGCACGATTTATACTGATTGAATGCAATCGTTCGAGGCTTGCATCACTGAAATTTGCATTCATTCTGGCTGGCACTGTCGTTGCCCAGTGACGTTAGTTACAGTACGTATCAATGAATGAGAAGTTGTCATGATAACTTCACTGTTGAGTAACGTGCGTCACAAAGCAATGAAAACGCCAGTTAGCCCTCTGCTTACTAAGCTCATTTACATTATTCCGAGTTACTGGACAATTTACCGTTCGTTTGAAATTATCCTCGAAATGGGAACTGTCCACAGATTGGAATTTAAATCCAACGTATATGCAAATTCGTTGCCTCAAAACACACTCAATCTGATATTGCAGTGGGAAGCTCGGGCTCTAACGGAGGAGTCCGAGTAAAGCGCGAGCAAACGAAGGCGAGAGAACGCCTACTACGAACGAGATTGTTTTAATTCAGGCCACCTGCAACCACGGATGTAGTGGGGTAGTAACGGCATTCCCACACCCTTATGCACTAGTAACGTCACTTGAAGATTTAGATTACATTAACACATGACTGCGATCTCACAGATGTGCTAGCGACACGCAGATTTGCAATGCTAGTCAAAAATCTACAGTGGAACAGGAAGACCCAGTGTGGGCATTCTTGTAGACGAATGCTCCCTTTATTCAAACTATTTGGTGCATACTTCCTTTTTATTTGGTATGGGAAGGCCGTTCCCACACCTCTTTTTAGAGCATTACACACCTGCCTGCAACAGGAACGCGAAAGGTCAGACATGGAACGAAATTATATGAACAGCGACAAGGCCCAATGAAAAGATCCCAAGTTTAACAACTTCAGTGTGGAGTGGGTGGAGGCACAAATATACAAAGCAAGCACGCTCACGTTATACAATATATATCGTAATCGAAGAATCAGGCTAAGCCTGAGAGCCCGTGTCCGGAGTCGCAACTGCTCTGTTAAAAACACCAAGAACACAANTAAAAACAGGCAAAAATGACACAGTATTGATACCTGTCTTAAACACATTCAAAATCACAACTTTTCCAGATCTAGAGCACAGAAGTAACATCACTTAATACTGCATTAGATACCGAAATGTAAGTACAAGAAAAAGCATACGTAGCAAGTTGTCTGTAAGGATGCCAATTGTGTTGCCAATGCAAAAATAAAATAGCTATAGTATTTTTGTTTTGTTTTTTTATTGATCGCATGCAAAGTGACGGATTTATTTAGCGACAGTTGGCGGCAGGCCGAAGCCGGAATAATGCTTTGTCGGGGCAGTTGCGGTGAATGCATTTGACCAAGGAGCGCTTCTGCAATTCACTAAATGGCCGTGGATCCAACACCCAACCTTCCAAGTGGGAGGCGGACACTGTACCACCGAGCTAATAGTTAGTGTTGCCCATGCAGAAACAAAAAGACATT
>JGI24022J15233_10006766_pt1 | contig 12500 bp, 8 predicted proteins | sample Ectturendosymbi2_FD_15233 | JGI IMG/M metagenome (IMG submission 15233)
ANTNATTGAAATCTAGTCACCAGTTATCGAAGTATGACTGGATAAACTTATCAAGCAAATGAAGTTTTTACTTTACGAAATCATCCCGCTGGCCGGATTCAACCTCGCAACGGGCCGGTTTTGGCCCGCGGGCCGTATGTTTGACACCTCTGATTTAGATGATTTATCCAATGAACTAAACAACATTAAAGCAGGGTATTCTACTGGTGAAGTCTTATTAAATCACTTGATGTTTGCTGATGATATTTGTGTGTTTTGTCCAAGTGTACGTTTGTTGCAAAGAATACCAGATGTGTGCCAGGCTTATGCAGAATCGCATGAGTATATTTTCAACTGCAACAAAACTGTTTGTATGACGTTTAAGGCTGAGTGCAAAAAGCACAGTCACTCCATTATTGAAATTAGGTGGTCAAAACGGAAAATCTGTTAACCAATACAAATATCTGGGGATTGTATTGGATACTGAGCTCTCAGATGACAAAGACATTTAGAAACAATTGCGATATCAGTATTATGCAGCAGGTAAGCTGCGAGCTTCTTTTTCCCGATATTTAAATCCAGTTAAAATCTACTTTTTCGTTCTTTTTGTACGCCCATGTATGCAAATGCATCACAATTATGGTGTAATTTCAGGAAGTCACACATGCAGAGATTGCGTGTGGCATATAATTTTGGATGCAGAGCTCTATACAACCTGCCCTGGAGAGTGTTAGTAACCACCAGGTTCAATGTAACATTCCTACCTTTGAGGTTCTGTTAAGAAAATACACGTACCTGTTTCACGAAAGATGCAGAAAATCTAACATATGGTTACATACTTCCATGCAGTCAGATTGTTTGTACTCGTCCCGATTCTTTGATCACTATAATCGCATTTTACTTCGTGAATGAGTGATCGAACTTTGCAGTGTCCGTTTGATTGATGGTCTGTCATGTCACAATGCTTTCGCATTCTACATGTACTCGATCAGTTTAAGAATTGGCGCCCTACTCCGCAGTAGTGTTGCAACGAGTGTTGCGTGTTTAGTGTTGCAACGAGTGTTGCGTGTTATCTAACATTAGTGTTAACAATGTGTCTGTAACCCTATGGTTCTGTCTTCAACGCAGCTGCAAAGTGTCTGTAACCCTATGATTCCGCCAGCTCCAATGCCTTCTAAAACGTTCTGTTTTGTCTGTTTTTATCGACCTGCGTTCTGCAGAGTGTGTGTGTGTTTATACTATGGACTTAGTGTCTGGCCATAAACAAATAAATTAAAAATTATGTCTCTTCAGAAATCCAAGGCAGTGTACACTGCAAGTGAGCGGCAATACACTGTAGCAAGTGAGAAGTTCAAGTACCTTGGAGTGGTATTTACGAGTGATGGAAGGCGGAACTGGGAGATTGATACACGGATTGGTAAAGCGAATGCAGTTTTGCATGAGCTTTACCGCTCCGTGGTGACAAAACGGGAGCTTCCAAACGCTGAAAAGCTGTCAGTTTTTAATCGGTATTTGTTTCGAACTTCCGATCCTCACCTATGGTCATGAATTTTGGGTAATGACCGAAAGAATATTATCCCAAGTGCAAGTGGCAGAGATGGGATTTTTGCGAAAAGTTCATGGTGTGACACTTCGCGACAAAGTGAGCAGCTGTGAAATTCGCAAAGCCCTGAATGTAGAACCACATCTCCGAATCGAGAGATCCAAGCTACTTTGGCTTAGGCCATGTGCCCAGAATGTCTCATGAAAGATAGGCGAGGCAAGGCCTGCTGACTGCACCAACGGAAAAGCAGCCGAGAGGTCGCCCGAGGACCAGGTGGAGTGACTACATCTTACATCTCCGACCTTGCTTGGTCCCATCTTGGTGTGGAGCCAGCAAAACTATCTGAGACTGCTGTTGACCGTGAGGTATTTCAAGTCCTCCTCGGGCTGCTGCCCTCGCGTCTATACCCGACGAAAAGTGGGCACGAAACTGAATTAAAGAAAAATGAAGAATATTTTCCTCCAAGTACCAATTTTGTATTTGCTTTGGCAGCTAAGGCAAGTCTTGTCTTTCACACGAAACTCCTGAAGTGGGACATGAATGTGAAAACATTTTTGCTACAGTATCATGTGTCAATTTTTTGCCTATCACACACAAGCAATTGTCAAAAGTTACCTTCAATTCCAGTGGTGACAAGTTCTAATGCATAAGAAAGTGACATTCGAAAAGAGATTTGTAGTATGGCTCACCAGATAGTTAATAGTAGAGAAAGAAAATCATCATAAAATAAACGGCAAAAACAATCTACAATGAACATCCTACCAGAATTATAAGCAAAGACTGAAACTCACGTTATTCCACACAGAAGATCTTATAACTGCAGAATAACAGGCAGGACTGGTTACTCAATTTGCAGTTCAAATCCAAGTCTTCGGTTTTGTGGAGACAACTGCAGCGTTGAACCATTTACATTATGATGCAGAAAACAACTAGAAATGCAGTTCTAGATACATCTAACATTACCTTTTATTGATTGAAGGTAATTGTGCTATGTTGGCAACCCACCATCTATCAATGAATAATAGACATACCAAACAAGCAACATAGGTATGTCAAAGCATCTTTCTCACAAAGACATAATCAAAATGTTTTATGAAAATATGATGTCTGTAACCAGGGCCCCGACAAGGGGAAGCAATGCCCCAGGGCGGCACTTTTTGGGGGTCATCACTTTTGGTGAAAAGAGGGAATAGCAAATGGTCTTTCATGAATGAACCTGAAGTTAGATTAAAGGTTTCAGATTTGGTGGGGGGCAGCACTTCCCCATGTCGAGGCTCTGCCTGCAACAAAGCATACATAAACACATTTCCTACCTCTTGGTCTACGTCCTAAACTAAATGTATTATATTGATGGAGTCTCCATCAAAAATAGTCTCCATTGAAGACTATTGTCCCAATGCCTTGATTTTTGACCTATGCCCTTAACCACAAGACTGATGCAAAAAGCACAGATCATGGAATTGATCCTAGCAGAAAACTTCAGGCTTCATTTATTTGTATGAACTTATTGGCATAGTGTTAATCAGTAGTTATATTCTTTCCACATCAACAAATAAAAGAGAAATGGCCTGTAACTAAACAGTAAGATCAAGTAACTTTCAGCAAAGGTCACCTTACAAGTTATTTTTGCATGGTGGTCCAAAAATATTTTTTGAATAAGTAGCATTTTGTATTGAAAGGAATACTTCACAGTTTGTTTCACTGGCCCATCTTATAGACATGTACGTTTTATGTGGTATAAATTTTCTTATGGTACACCACCATTTTGCAAGCACAGCTCAATACTTTATAATGTGCTCAATCCAAGCTCTTTGGCACTGAATCACTGCAGCTATTTGCACAATGAAGTTTATAACGACCCTGTCCAACACCTCATGCAGAATTCTCTTGATCCATGTAAAAATGTTAATCTTGAATGCATCAATAGTTTGGGGATTGTTGGGATAGACCAGGCATGTCCAACCCAAAAGGCTAACTGAGCCAAAAATTATATCACTATCTTAAACCAGGGCCACACATTGCATGGCTTACTTTGATCTTAGCAAACTAAATTTATCTTAAGATAATGCACTGAAAGCGTTCGAATCCCAACTGCAATGGCAACAGACATGATAAAGTGACACTGAGGACCATCTGCATCAAAAACGTCAAATTCAAAAGTATCAAAATGAGCACAGGTTGTCAATATGTAGGCTACTTTTACTAGAGCGATAACCCAAACTGGGCTGCACAAAACCTTCGACGCAGCCCGCGAGCTGGACATAGCTGGGATAGACCATGCCTTTTAGGTATCTCCACAGAAAATAATTCAAAGGGGTTAGGTCTGAAGAATATGCAGGTAAATGGTGGTCAACACCATGGAAGATGAACCTGTCTCCAGGGAAATGAAAGTGATGGTATTCTAGAAAGCATTGGAACAATGGAGTATTGCTCCATCCTGCTGATAAATCACAAAATCCATGTGTACCACTTGCTTCTGACTCAGTGCCAGGATGTATTTTCTTTTCGTTAGTTTAATGTAGTGCTCTGTGTTCACAATTACTAGAGGTCCATCAGCATCCTCAATCCAGTATGGCCCAATAATGCCATTGCAACCCAATGCCCACCAAACAGTCACTTTCTTTACACTAAGTGGGTGATACTGATGCCAATGATGCTAAACCTAACAGTGCATATTTTGTTTGTTCACATGACCACCAATGGAAATTTGCCTCATCAATGAAAAAAGGTGACTGATTCTTTGCTCAAAGGCAAGTCTCTCAGCCTTGTTTGCATCAGTCTGAAGTTGTAAAATTTTTATCTTATATGGAAACAGGTGAAGATCCTTGTGCATTATGTGCATAACTGAAATACTTGGAAGATCTGCCTTCTGGCACAAACGACTAGTGGATTTCCTTGGAGAATGCTCCAAACATGTCTCACAGTCATGTGATTTTCTGTCCTAACTGACCATGGCTGGCAACTGCAACTTATTTGTTATCCAGTGCACTTCCCATCTCCCTGAATTTGTCCAGGATGCTCTTTATTGTTAGTCTGAATATAGAAATTTTGTCTGGAAGGTCCCTACAAAATTATTGTGGGGTTTGGAGAACTGATTTTGTTACAAAATAGACCTCAACAATCTTGATCCTTTCCTGCATGGAATATCTTGCTGCTTGATCCATTAAAGATAGATTATAACTTTCGAGGAGTTCTAATTATGATTTATCTAGAAAACAGTCTTTTCTATTTAGGTGATATAAAATTTCATGCCCTTTGTTTTTTATGTTGTTATGCAGCATACATGCAGCACAGTTTATTACCAAAACAGACTAGATTAGTTGATCTATATTCAGGGATGAAGTTACTCATACGTTTTCATTTTATAGATCAAACATTTCAGTTTGCATAGCATGTAGGTCAGTTAAAACCATAGCATTATTAGCAATCGCACATCAGGGTCAACCCATTAACATTCGCAATTGAACTCATTCAGCGATTTAGTTAAAAATTGTAACACACCGCATTCAACGTCCAACATTTTCAATAAAGCAGTGCAGGGCTTGTAGGCTATTCTTTTTGTTTTGGAAACTCAAAACATGAGTGGCTAAGTGAGGTGTATGCAGTGCTTCCACAAGTTATCTTTTCATTTCCTCTATTTCACACAATCATTTCCATTTAGGTCCTCTCATTTTCTCATCTAAAAATAAAATTTCCTCACCTACTTTGTCAAGAAAAACAAAAGCATTCAGTGAATTTTTTGTTGCATTTTGCAACTGAACTTTGCATGAGTGTTAAGTTTTAAAAGTGTATTGCTTTTTTTGCAATGAAATGATGGTTCACACAATCAGTAGATCATACAGCATTGCGTAGAATATAGGCTAATGCAGAAGTTATAGCATAATTTAAGAACAAAGTTCTACAGAAGCAATAAATATTTACTCTATTGTCAAAGGACTGGTGAAAGACCATGAGGTTATCATAGTCTACCAACCCACAATACAACTTCCACTACTATCTTTAGTCATGTGAAAAGGAAAGACAAGGTGATAAAAAACAAAGACACAAATGATACTTGCAGATGAGTGCATGCCTATGTACACTAGCTATCATGATGAAATATTTAACTTCACAGGTGTAGAAAGAACAAAACACTGAAATTAATGTATATACATTTGTTTGAAAATGCAAATGATAATAGGAAACAAAAACAAGTTGGAAAAAATATCAAATGACAGACAGATGAAGAAGGCTAACCCCCATTAGAAAGGAAACTTTACAGTTTCTGTTAAGTATAAATACATAGAAAAACATAATGGAAAAAATCACATGGTACAAACCAAAGAATGGACAACACCAGATGAGCTAAACAAATTCCATTTGTTACTTTGCACCAACAAGGCCAAAGAGTAGGTCGCTTTGTACAGATTTTTGAAGTCAAAGTGAGATCAAAAATTGATATGGTCAGGTATTTCTGAACATACCTTGGGTCCAATGAATTTGTATCAGTATTGACTTTGAGAAGAGTTTACCCTGGGTAATAAGAAATTTTCTGAAGTTGCAAGTCTCGTGGGGTAATTATGAACTGTTTGAATAGATTTGAAATATTGGTTAAAATGCAATGGAAGTAAATTTTTTTCACAATAGAGTATGTAAACTTACCAGCAGACATTTTATATAAATTTTTGATTGTTAAAATGTGATTTTGCATATACATTACATCCACATTGACTTTGTTGCATGTTTTCAGCAATTTCACAAGTTTGTTTTATAGATTCACAAGAGGTTGAATAGTAGTTTTGAAGCCCTGCACCATTTCAAGACAGCAGAATTTAGATAAGGGTGTATCAATGCATTATACATAGCATTTAATATATGTTGGGTTGTATAATGTCTTAATTGGATAATATTCCACATGACTTGGAGACTTGTGTGGTTAATTTAGCAATATGTGATTTCCAACTAAGCTTGGTGTCAAGTATGATGCCTAGGTATTTTATGCCATTTTTTCACAAATTTCATAAGTGTTAATAGAAATATTTGATGTGGCAATATCATGTTTAGGCCTTTTTAACACTTTTGGTGCTAGTGCATGAGATATTCATACTTCAAAATCCTACATTGAGCACACAATTTAGCGCTATTTTGCTGCCCCTTTACAATTCTGTAACTCGCCAGGTGATTGTGCTAGAGAGCTGTTCAATCACTCATACGATGTGGCAAGTCTTCTAGAGTACAATGAAAAAAATTGGAAAGTTTTGGATTTCAGGTTTTTTGTGTGTGATGTCATAAATGGGGTAGGTTTTAGGCCATTTTTGGCTCAGGTTACCTGGCCCTGGGCCCCAGTTTGTTTGTCATAATCCACTAGTCATTATCAGGGATATTTAGAATGCCTCTGGATATCCTGGTTAATATATTAAAGTTCATCTTTAGCTTTACCTCACATGTCACAATTTTTAATATTAGATGCAGACATAAGTAAATTAACAACAACAACAAATATTGTGGAAGTAAATGAAGATGCTTCAGTAATATAATTTATGATTGTAAAAAAAAGCAAAAGTCCAAGTATAGAACCATGTGGGATGCTGCATGTTATAGGTATGTAGGATGATTTTGTTTTACCTAATGATACCTAAAATATTGCAATCACAACACCTGATCACCAGGATACACAATCTAATGAACCACAACATGTAGGCCTGTAGACAAGGTTACATCTAAAACTGCAGTACAATAAATGGCTAAAGCAGCTTTACTTTCTATACAGAGCTGAAAAAGTGTTTAATGTTTTGTGAAGCTAGATTTTTCATCGAACTTGCAGAAATAGCTGACAATGTTTTTGGAAGTGTAACTAGGAGATAAGCTGCGTCTCGAGACCCGTTTTTTGGAGTCTCGGTCTCGGAAGTCTCAGGTCTCGGTCTCAAGGTCTTCGTCTCGAGATTTTGCATAGGTTATTTTTTCTAAAGTTTTGCAAAGAGTTTCTTAAAAAAAACGGTTTAAAAAAATGATTGTTCAAAATTTAGCTGTTCAAAGAGGTCAGTGGCTAAGCTGTCTTGCTTTGTTGTTATGTTATTTGCGAGATGGAGAAAACAATTTGCCCTCAACCCCGTTTAAAATTTGTACTGAATTCAATAAAAAATGTGCATGTGCCAATGAAACCGCAGCGTGTAATCTCTGCAACGAGAGGTTGGGAATACTTTCTTAAGGACTATCTTTGAACTGTTTTTCCAAGAGTTTTGTTATGACACCCAGAGGCTTATTCAAAAGAGGTGGGAGAATGCCAAAAAGTTTCTTTTTTGAGAAGTCAAATAAAACCATGTCTTTTTTTCGAAATGCATTTCAAAGCACTCTGTTGAAACACGCTGGTGAAGTTTTTTTTGTTCTGTGTAATGCAGACTTTTTTAGGTTCAAAAATGCCTCAGAACTCTCTTGAGGAAAAGTTGTGCTCATAAGAGTTTTGTACAGACAGCAAATAATCAGTTACTTTGACGTACTGCTATAGGCTTTTCGGCCTTTCTGCGTTTTGTAACCGACATGCAGTGTTGCGAAAACTCTACGTGTGGCAGCAAAAACAGAAATTTGGAACAGTTGTGAATATCAGTTAAACGTAAAAATATGGAAATTATGAAAACCATAAACACATAAAAACTTGGCAATAAAGAACAACATATCTAGGAATTATGCATAGAGCCATAAAATCAGCCGGATGGCGCTACACCATTTCACTACTACTCAACTGCACCGGTAATCTCGAACTTCGCTCATTCTGCTACAGAATGCTGCATCCCAACAATGCTTGTCGAAAACATCTAATACTTTCTTTTTATCCGAGAAAGAAAAAATATCCGATACGAAGGCAATGGTTACCTGCAAAAGATCTGCGGCAGTTGTAAAAAACTGACAAACTACGAGCACCTTGCTTTAAGCAAGACAAAAAAGCAAACCCAAGTTTCCTCAAGGCTTCATTAGCCCAGCGCACTTTGTTATTGCCATGGAAAACACATTGAATTCACGGTGCCAACTGATTCACGAGTAATGACAAAAAATAAAACTTTCCCACTGACCTACAGCCTAGCATGTGCCAGCTATGCTAGTCATTTAGCCATACATACATGCATATGTAAAGAAGGCAGAAAAACAAGGTAAAATGATGATGAGAAGGGTGGCTAGCAAGCAGAGTAAGCAAGATCCCTAATTGGAAATTAAAAACAAGACGCCTTTCAGTTCATATCTGATTGTGATGTTATAAGCATGATTCATGATTTTCTCTCATTTTATATTGTTGTAAGCAAATGTGAGGAGTGGAAAGTGGAAGCATTTTTATGGTCGGCCCTGGGCAACATTAACATCGCTACGCCACTGCAGTTGAGAATGCGGTGGGATAATACCTTGCTGGTTCAAAGTGTAAACCTAATTTGTGCCAAAAAAAGCTATTACTCTCATACGCCTAAATATGTTTTTCTTTGCGTCAACAGCAGAATCACGAGCAACATTTTTTAAACTTGTTTTGGACAGAGAGGGCAAGTTTGGATGGATAAAAAATTAGTTACAATTTTGCTTTTTGAAATTCAAAGTAGTGCTTTCGTTTTTTAAATCTCTAAATTTATCACCTCTTAATCCTAGATATTTGGAGAACTCTTAATCAATTACTTGTCGTGTGAGGAGAAAAGTAATTAGGAAAGGTCTAGGTAGCGTTACAAAATATGGCACAGCTATGTTAGCCAAAATACACGAAATATGTGTTTCAGAAATTTGAGTGTCAAAATAAAAAGAATGTAGTGAAACAGGTAAGTGGTAGATAGTAAAAAAATTTAAAAGTTTGTTACAGTATGTTCTCTATGTCTTTTCAAGAACAAAATGCAGCTACTTCAATGCACACAAAACTTACCTTTTGCTGTTGCTGTGTTGGGGTTAAAGCAGAATTTTAATGAGGTCTCATAAATTTTATGAAAAATATTATACTGTGCTGCTTGACAAATAAAAACTAGTTTGATTCACATCACCTCTTTAGCTTTTATAATGAAGAGCAATGCTTGATTTATTGGCCTGTGACTGTAACTAAAAATATCATTTGGTTGTACTTTGCATGCATGTAAGCAGGTCCATATCTTTCCCACAATAAAAATTTTATTCCACTACAGCAGTAATCTCTAAGCACTGATATTATCAACAGTTTTGAGAAGGACCACTGGCTGTCAAGTGTCAGTGTCTACATACAGTGACTAGCCTATGCCTACTAACTCGTAGTTCACATAAGGCCAATCACGACAAATTTGTGGAAAACTTAGAGATGAAACGCAAGAACCTCACATGTCACACTCTGCACAACAGCAGGAAAGCAGGTTGGATCTACCTACTAAACCAAATATCAAAGTAATAGGTTGCTCTGGCAAAAGGCATTGAATATGGTCTGCTACCAGCAACAACAGACGCGTTTGCACAGTGTTGCCACAGGCTTTTTGGAAAAAATCACTGGATTCACAAAAAAATTTACCAGATTTGAAAAAACACTAGATTTAAATTTTTGCCTCGAAATTCGCAGTTTTGCTTGAAGTTATTAGTTGCTTATTTTTTTTCTCAAAAGCCTTCACACCATTTACAAATTTGTTAAAACAAGCCATACTGAAGCCTGGAAAGTCTCATAACAACAATTTTCAGGCTTTTCTCAAGAGCTAAAAACGACATCACTCACGGAGCTATTTTTTAGAGCAGTCAACCTATATTCAATTATTCATTTCCACCAGAGATGATCACTATCCGGTTTTCCAGTTGGATATCCGGCAAGATAGTGAATTTGCAACAGGATACGGATATCCAAGAACTGGCTTCAAACGAGAACCGGTTATCAAGCGAAATTTCTGACTTCACGACAAATGCGCAGAGCACTGTTCTACATGTCAAAAACGCTGAGAAAACTGATGATTAGGGGTTAGGGTTTGGTGTTTAAATAAGTGTGTCGGGTTAGGGTTAAAAAAAATGGACGTCTAAAACTAAGTCCAAGAGTTTTTCAGCGGTTATATTTATTCCTGTACTGTAGCTTGTTGTGGGTATCTGACATCTAGCAAAAAAGTTTTGACTTGCGCCACAAACATCAAGAAAGTAATCACCAAACTTTATTCCTTTACTCTGAAAATAAAATCACTGACAAACAAGAATAGGTCAGAAGTTTCGCAGAGGTCAGAAATTTCGCTTGACACCGGATGCGGATAAGGATATCTGAAGCGCTTTTCTCGATAATTCAAGGATTCAGACTCTTGGACAATGTTGCACATTGCACAGTCATTCATTTAGCAACTTCGGAAGCATCTTTTCAGCCTTCTTTGTCATGACTCCAATCCTGTCTATGGTGTAATCTCAGTAGGCTACTGCATGGGTGCAATTTTGTTGTAAAATGTGGGGGGCAGCTTGGTGTGAAACCAATATAGTCATCGGGTCGATACAGAAATGACGTTTTATATATGGGCTACAGTTTCCCAATCTCGTTTTGAAAGCAACACTAGTCACTCTTTGCTTTGTCCTTGCAGATGATTTACAATGTTAATAAACTTAAATTTGTTGCTGGACACGGTACAGTAGTTCAGCCCGCTTGCATTAATATCATATTTGGATGCAAAGAAGCACAGCAATGTGGTAGAACACATCATTTGGGTTTTATCAGACCTGTCAGATGGAGTGCCAAAAATGCTGAACCGCACTGGTCGCACGTGCATATCACTCTTACAGTAGAACACTTCAGTCTTCATGCATTTTATAAGAAGTGTGGGTTACATTACAACGCGATTTGATGTCTTGTTCAAGTCGCTTAACGCTACAAAGACGATAAATATTTTTCTTGCACATTTCCGTTTTTTGAAAAAGCAACAAATCTTTTTAAATGCTGCTGGGCATAATGTATGCAACGCCACCACTACCAAAATCACCATTGATATCCTCTTGCCAGCAGCAAAAACATTTGGCCAAAAATTAGCGTAGCCTACAATGATTTCAATCTGTTTGTACTGTTGTTGGGTGGAGGATGTATCTTTGCACTCTCCCCTTGTTGGCTTCTGCATACATACCCACAGACAGTTGTAAAATGTCCTTATTTTGAAACCTGAGCCCAGCACGAGCCGAAATCATCAGCCCAAACCTGGCTCGAGCCTGACATTTATTTTTGAAACCCGATTTAGGCCTGAAAGCCAAATCAACCGAGGGGGTTAAGATATGCACAACTGCGGAGCAACAAAAAGCGTTGTTTGCAGGTGTAATTGCAGGTAGACTAAGCGGTTTATCACACTGAAAATAACAACCACCTTGGCCAAAATATTGGCATCATCTGGCACAAACGTAGCATGTTAGTCAACGATAATACTGCAGAATATAATATTTCTCAAGAAAAAAAGAAACTATCACGAAAATATCTACGATGGCGCTATAGGCATAAAAGAAACATTCTGGATAGCTCTACAGATATGAAAAGTGGACTTGTAGACTTCTTAAAACAAGCCTAGAATAGCGTGAGTGATTGATCTTTCGACGCAACGCCATCGCGTGCTAATTTCCTCACCGCTGTTGCCTTCTCAAAAACAGTGTGAGACTAATCCCAGCCGAGAATAAAAAAACACAGCTGGGTTTGCAAACAGAATTATCTGAAGAAAAATCACAAACACTTCACTCACAGAAGCTACCGCGGTGAGCACAACAAATCTAAGTCACGAAAGAAAAAAGTCATTACTCTTAATGTTATAAAAAGTTTTGCATGCAGGCCCGAAATTGGCTGGAAATATTTTGACAAACTTAAGCCTGAGCCCGGCCTGACGCGATCCGGCCCGAAAAAACGACCAGACTTATGACTCTGCACCATGTCAAAATCATGGCCATCGGAAGGGGGGGATTTTGAAATTATTAGCAAAAAAATTTTGTTTTTTTTCTATTTCGAGGGGTAAAAACGAAGTTTCACCGCTTTTGGCCCCCCTTGGAAAAAATTTTGGGAAAATCTTTTACTGCCCCCCCCCTG
>JGI24022J15233_10006767_pt1 | contig 12499 bp, 9 predicted proteins | sample Ectturendosymbi2_FD_15233 | JGI IMG/M metagenome (IMG submission 15233)
TTTTTTTTTTTATTGGGTTGAGATTAAAAAAAAAAAAAACGTTCATAAGCAAAAAAAGTACCTAAAGCAGCCTGACACTTGAAACAGTGACATTTATCATTTCTACGGAAGTAATATAAGATGTACCCGTTGTGGTAGCTTACATCACCAATACCCTGACGCAGGCTTTGACAGTTGCTGAAACTACGTGCAAAATACACTTCACTGCAATGCCAGCGCTAACCAGGATTTCTTATTAGATCCATGACAACCTTACTGCGCATAAGCTAAACAATTTTGTTGACAAAAACTCAAATGGAGGTTTATTAAGCAGACACCATTTTCATAGAAAGATCAACTGGTTGAATTCAAAGTTACTGGCATCACATACTCCGTCAATTTCACTGGTTCATACAAACCGTAAACATCATTAATTACACAGAGAGGGTATACGCTTCAGTCACCCCGGGTCTTTCATACAGAACAGATGAACAACAAAACACTTGAAGTCGCACAATGCGTCAATTAAATATCACGAACCTGATGCGACGTCACGGGCGAGCTGAAAATTTTGCGCCGCAGAAAAGATCTACAAGTTTTACGAACAGTCCATTAAACAAAAATCACCAAAACATTTTGCAACACGCTCGCAGCTACAGCCTATGTCGCAAGAGCCAGTTGTCTCTGTGAGCATTCCAGTAAACCTGGTAGAAGTCATAACCTCTCAATAAAATTGATTTTTAGGGTTGTACCGAAATCAGTATTTTCGTTTCCGGTCGGCCAGAACCAAAATTATAATCATACAATGTTTAACAGCTGCGATTTTGTTTAAAATAAATTCAAACTCTCTAAGACAGTGTTTCTCAACCTGTGGGCCATAGCGCAGTTCCAGAGTGGGCGGCGGAGTTGTACGAAAATATTTTAGAATACGGCGTTATCTAGACATTCAATCGTTACAGCGTGAGAACACATTCATTGCGTTCAGCGGAAAGATTCTCACTGAATTGCATACAGGAATCAACTCGCTACTTTTGAATAATATCTGTTTATTTATTATGCGTATAAAAGCATAGCCTAAGAAAGTAGCGAGCCACGCAAATTTTAGCAAAAGTTGTCTGGGCCACGTAAGTGAAAGGGAACAGATCACATCCTGTAGAAAAATCGTTTCCACTTTTCAGGTATGAGATTTGCGGGGCAAGGCACTTTGTAGAAGGTATTTTGGTTTCTGTAAGACTTCTCTATCATGAATTTTCGCCAGTACGTTCATATCAGGGGTGGACGAATTTTTGGCTCGCAGGCCGTACTGGCTTCTAAAAAGCGACAGTAGTCGGATCGTGAGGTGATTGACGGGTTCTTCACGTGAACTGACATCATGAGACGTAAATACTACAATATAAAAGGTTTTGTACTTTCACAGATAGCAAAGCTGGATGATGTAAGGCTTATTGCATAAAATCATCTTATAATTGTATTTATTTCAAATTTTTTCGATGGAATTCATTTTTCATTTTTTGTGGGGAAAGTCTTAGTAGTCTAGTAGTCTATCTTTTTAACCAGTGCATCGAAATTTAAAGTTAGCTTTATTGTGGCAATTCTCGGGATGACCTTAGGTCAGGGTTTCCCAAACTGTGTGCCGCGGCACATTGTGTGCCTCGAAAGAGAATGAAGTGTGCCGCGCAAGTTTCATGCTTTGACAAAAAGCTTATAAAATGTTTGGTCCATGTAGCAATAGGTTTTCGCCATTATAAAATAGGTGTGCCGCCACCAAATCCAGAAGTTATTAGTGTGCCATGACGAAAAAAGTTTGAAAAGCACTGCCTTAGGTGCTTGTCATTGTTGATGTTCATGACGCTGAAAGTCTGTTCACAAATTTAGGCCGAATGAAGTAATTCCAGCATCTTACAAGCCATGTTTGGGAGGTTTGGAAACAGTGTATTACATCGTTAAGTGAAACATAAAAAACATTCAGACTCATAAAATTAAAATTCTCTTTTAAGGCAGGGTCCGACTGAACATCAACTATTTCCATATGCATTTCCTATAGTGCTGTTTCAGGGTTTCGTGACAAGGTGCAGGCCGACAGCTGAAGTCAAGTTTTTCAAAATCAGAAATACGAGGCAGAATTCTCTGCGCGGATTTTATCTGCAGAATTCTCCCGTGACTTCTTTTCGCGTTTTGACAAGCCTTATTCAGAGTGATTGAAGCGGGAAAACGAGCGAATTACTTGCATGAAATACGTCAGGAGAATAACGCCGGCTTGGATTTGAAAGATTCTCACATTCGTGAACATTTCAGCAGTTCCACACAGCGAGTGACTCTCGAATCGCAGTTATTTGTTGAAAAAGGTTTTGCTGCGTGTGTAAGTTACTTGCTAACCATTCAGTAGTAGCCTCCTGTTCTTGCATTGACTACTGGCCTAAGTAATTAGCTTGCTGCATTGCGAAGAGACGGCTAATTTTGTATATTTCAAAAACTGCAACACTTTCGTGGCATGTGAGGCGATCATTGATCAGACTTTAATGAAAATGCCTTTTAGTGAACTCATCTTTACAGAAAGCCTTGCGCTTTCAGTGCTTGATCAAGCTTTTGAAAGTTCTGCAAGTTATCCTTCATTACTGTGTCTTTCGTCTTACAATCGCTACTGTAAGATTGAGTCTCACAATAAACATTGCTGGGAAAGCTAACAGCGATGAAAGCGTATCAAAAAGCAAAGTGAGAAGTGGAACAGGGCAAACAAGGCTTTGTACTAGCCAGGGCGACATGGACATTGCAGCAAGTATGAAAAGGGATTGTCCTTGTTAAAAAAATTGGGGGGAAGGTTCAGCTCGTTGGATTGAAAAATTTACTGGGCCGTATGTGGCCTGCAAACCCTAGTTTGCCCATGTCTGTTTTACATTAATCTTGCCGTATTGCAATAAAAATATTCGCTTAACCGTTATGTTACACTTCCATCAAGTGATCTACTCACAAAAAAACTGTAAAAGCAGTACCTAAAAACACAAATTCAACCGGAATTAATTCATTTCCCGTCGGAACCGGAAAGAAATTCCAATTTCCAAGCGGACAGAATTTCGGTACATCCCTATTTGTTTTGAAACCGCATTTGACGATACTAAACACATTTTTATTTGGTCGTTGGTTTCGCATTAGCAAAAGTACAAAACATAATTAGCCCGTAATGAAGTGTTGACAAGGCAAAAGCAATGAGGTATTCGGTGACGGTGCTCCAGATAAGGCTTGACAGTTTCTTCCATAAGTGGTTTCGTGTCATCTCACCCCACGCGCCTTAACGTTGCTGTTACGCAACGACAACAAATTAGAAACAAAAATCCTATGCGATACTTTCCAACCTCGCTTTTCATAATTTCCATTTTAAGGCAGTGCTGACGTTTGCAAACTCCGAACGCGCTTAGTTCCTATTCTTATTCTTGCATGAATAGTTGTAGTAATTGCAAACCAACCGTTTTCCGTGTTTAATAACCAACACAAAATTGGTGATTGAGGTCGGTAATGAACAAATATAGCCCTTTTTCATGATCTTACTATTCGACTTGAATTTTCTTTTCTTCCGCGTAGGTTTGCTGCTTGCGAGCGGAAAGTCGGCTTTCCACTGATTCCGCTTTCGTTCATCCAAGTGTTTGAATTTCACTTCTACATCCTCTACCTTCAGTATTAAAGATCAAAGCGTTTAGCCAAGTTAGTAGAATATCTCCACAAGTAAATTCATTGTTTCAACAATCTTTAATGTGCAACAGCTTGAATTAGAAAACAAATCAATTTTTAGTGGACTCCTCCAAACCGAATCACCTCAATGAAAGAATGTAAACGGTTTTATTACAGCTATATTTCACTGTAGTTCGTTCCTGTTTATTTCGGTCATAGACCGAAACATTTTTGAAATGACCGAAAAAAATTAAATCGATTCGGTCAGAATGTTTGAAAATATAGGCTAAAAAACACTGTTACGGCGAGTTTAATGCAACTATGAGACAAATGACCGAAATGTTGCAGTGGCCAAAATGTCTCAACAAAAAACGACCGAAATGTTTCAGTGAAAAAACAACAGGTTTATTCTCAACTTCAATATACGTTGTACAATAGTTTATGCCTACACATTTCCCTTAACTATCGCATAACGCCATCAAAATTGCAGACATAGGTGAAGCTTGCGCAACTCAAGAACACTCACTAGCCTGGTAACAACAAGCAACTGAACTAAAAACGCTTTGAGAAACCTAAGCAACAATACGAAGACGGCTTAACCATTGGAGGACCACGACAGCCACTTAAAGTGGTTTTGAGACAGTTTCGGCCACATTTGCGCTAACCCAATGGTTTTCAACCTGGGGTCCCGAACCATTTCTGGAGAGGTCGAGAGTTGGTATTTTATGTACATATTTCATTTGCTTTATTCGAGATTTAGATGGGGGTTGTTGGATTATAGTGGGTCGCTGTTAATGGGTCGCAGTATTAAACAGGTTGAAAGCCACTGTGCTACAGAGTCAATGAAGACATCATAAGATGCAGAGTTTTGAGTGCTTTCTGATAAACAAATAATAGGAACTTTTATATTTGAAATTTTGTCTGGCAATATCTTGTCATCATGATGTCATTTATGACATTGCATTCCTTAAACACTACTTCCTNTAGGTTATTGAAATTAAATATTTCCTATTTCTGCAGCTACAGTACTGCCTTTTCGTGGAATTCTCTTACAAATTCATGTTATAAAGACTTTTCCATGTTTCAGCATACTCTGATGGCAAAAAATACTTTTCTTTTGAAATGAATGCCATTTCTCAACTTGATCACCTACACCCATGAAACATACAGTAAAACATTTTGAGGTGTTTTTACACATGCTGTCAAAATTTGATATCATTTGAAAAAAATCAGTCAAGTTAAAATAGAAAATACAATGATAACACATTTTTGGAAAATCCTGTACGTAAGTACTTGCTTACACAGTTTGCAACTACTTACAGCAAAACAATTGTAAAATTTTTTGCAGGTTTTATGCAGCACAACAACTTGCATTTAATTACTGAACAATTTTCGAGGAAGTCTGAAATGTTACCATGTTATAGAAATGCTGATTTAATTCTGAATTTCATATTCAAAACAAAATATTTTGAGGAGACGGCTTTATATTAAAAACAACAATGAACGCGAAGCTTTACAGAACACACAAAACGCTGGAGCTTGTGTTCATCAGCAAAGCATCACAGATATCACAAACTTGAAAATAAAACCCATCATAGAAATTGCACAAGAGTCTTTCACAAGATCACATTTTTTGCTAGTCAGACTGGCTCTTCTTGGATACATGAAAAAGTGAGTGACATGATGTCCAGAAGTATTTGACCTGTTTTTTTAAGTTTTAGAGAAAAACAACAAATAACTTCATAATGCCTTAATTCATTTGAGATTTTTGCTATTGTGCAATGTGCATACCTTCACTGCCAGAAACATCATAATATCTTGAAAGAGTAGTGACCATATCATGCATGTCCTGTTTTAATTCAACTAGCTAGAATGTAATGTAAAAGTGACAGGAGTACCTGGAAATATATCATGTCCCAAAATCCTTGTAAGTCTTCACAATTTACAGGTTTTTCACCAGTTCCAAATTCACAATTGTCAACTAGGCCTTCAAACTGTTGGAACCGTTCTTTCATCACCAGCCTTGCTTGGCCAACTGTAGTTCTGATGTCACCCTAAAAACATGCACTTGTTACAGACTGATTTGCTGAACTTCTTAGTTTATTTGCAGAATTGTCAAATTGCTCATTTGGTGACATGTCAATTGTTTTGTTATTAATTTCTTGTGTCGTCAATTTGTCACATCAACTAATCATTAAGTGACCGAAGTTGCATTTTGTAAAACTTTATCGTATTTAAATTGTTTTATCATATTAAATCAAAATTCTTCGAAAAAACATGAGCGGCAGTGTTTTTCAGCAACATTTCAGTTCAGTTTTCATCACAAACAATTCAACCTGAAGTGTAAAAAAACTAGGAACACTGCTTTCAAATATATATATTCCTTTTTTGCTGTACCATGATTTGGTCCACATTCTCATCTTCACAATCATGGTTGTACTCATCCCAGACTTCACAAAGGTGATTCAGTTGTTTTCGATAGTCAGACAGCAAACTTCTGCAACATACGAAAACAAAACATTCTTGAAGATATCTTATCACAAGACATGCTTATCAAAGTATAATAAGGCTACTGTGGTGTGATTTTCTTTACCAGCATCATCTAAAACAAAAATCATGGCTATGAGCAAACATATTCAACTGCAGCAGGTTCTTAACCTTCAGTGTATTTGTTTATTATCATTTTCCTTTAAATTCACCAATGTATCAAGGTCCATTTGCTGACACAACCATTTCAGTCCCATTCAGTGGGTGGCCATGTTCTTGAGGTTCAATGGTTATAATAATGTTTTAATAACAACAAAATGTTTTCACTGTACAACAAAAAAGCCACATATTCTAAGTATTTTGAAAATTCTGCAAGGATCAAGCATTAGTGCTGTTTCAATCTTTGAAATTTGACTATACCATTACCAACAATGCTATTATGGTGTATAACACAACTGTCTCAAAACGATAAGAATTATCTTAGATGTGAGATACAAACTAGGGTTGATTGATTTAAAAACCAAGCAACAAAAACCAAAAAAATAAAATGCAATTTTGAAGCTTTGCGCGATTTCTGTGACACATTTATTTACTATTTTCACTTATATTAGTTTAGAAGGCAAACAGTTCTTATGGCAAAAACAAGTTAAAAGCAAGTAAAGTTTTATCTTAGGTATTGTGAGGTCACAGATTCTGTGTCAACTAACTGCAAAATAGACCTATGGACTGAAATCACAAACTCTTGCAGACTCAGAAGTCAGAACTGTTTGAAGGACACAAGGTAAAACATGTAGACTAGCATAAAGCTAGATTTTTTTCAACCATGGACTGTGTTTCTTTTTAAATGACCAGAAAAATTAAGTCAATGTGGTAACAATGTTTGAAAACAGTGTTGCCACTTCTGATGTTTCAACACCAGACCTGATGTTTTCAGAAAAATTTATGATGTCTGATGTTTTGGTGACAAATGTGATGTTGACAGAGCTATTGTTTTCTCTCACTTTAGGTCAAAACTAAATTAGATTCATCATTTCTGGTTTTTAATCAATCTCTCCCTTCATGCGTGCTTGGTTATCGTTCCAAACTCGTGAAACGTTGGAACTTTTGCAAAGTTGATTGGAAGCGCTTTTGCCTTCTTACAGATGAATCTGTGGTGAACCACCTCCGGGCAAACAAACATCAACAAGGCATACCAGGAACCAGGGTTGCAGAGTGATGTCATAAATGAGTTGGTTTTTGGCCATTTTGGCTCATGTTACCTGGCCTAGGGCCCAACTGCTAGACGGAAGTACTTAGCTCAAGTTTTCATTGGAAACTAGGATAGAATCTGAGTCTTTTGAGCCTTTGATTGACTTTCTAGCATTTCTGGTTCAAAGGGTATGATCTAAAATAAACAAATTAAGTATTTAATTATGGGATTAATCAATTATTTTGTTTATTTTAGATCATAACTTTTGAACCTGAAACACAGCAAGTCATCCAAAGTATGAAAAGACTCAGATTTAGCCTAGTTTCCAATAAAAACTTCAGCAAAATACTACCATCTAATGGTTTGGGCCGAGGGCCAAGGTGGCCTAAAAGCCCTCCACTTATGACGTTACTCACAAAAAATCCGAAACCTAAAACCAAAAAAGTTTTTTTTCACTACAAACTAGAAGACTTGCCGAGTCTTTTGAGTGTTTGAACAGATTTCTAGCGTTTATGGTGCCAGAGTTCAGCCCGCACAAAACCACATGCAATCTGGATGTTTACACGCAAACCACTTGAATTAATGTAGCAGCAAAGGTGTTAATTGTATGTGATGACTTGACCATAATTACTTTTATGATTAGTAAATATTCTTTAAATAAGTTGATTAAACCAAAGCCTTAACTCGTGTATCAAGTGACAGTAACAAAATGCTTATTTATAAAATAATTTGAGCTCTCTTCTTTGCAATTATTGACAAGCAAACTTCATTCACACTATGTTAAAGCAATGGTTCCCAACCTTTTCGATCTCATGACCCCATTCAAAAATATTACATAACCGCTCGGCCCCAGACATTACCTACGACTCTAAAGATGTTCGAATAACTGACAAGATAAGAAACACTATTGTTTCACATGTTGGATTCACTGTGTTTACGTTCTTGTGCAAACGAAAGCAGCAACTATGCTAATCAGTGGGACGACTAAGCTTGCATCTGTGCAACTAGTCTTGAAATTCTTGGGGGCATATTGGGGAGAACTAATCTCATGTCATCCTCAATGTCCACTCTGTTCCTTGACTTTTGTTTTAATGTGGACAAGGGTTGAAAATCCAGCACCACAGATCGGGTTGGATATCAGAATTTAGGGGCCTGAGGCAAACTCTCAGAAGGGTGCCCCAAAACAGTTGTTGAGGAGACCCCTTCAGCACATTTGCACATAGGCTAAATGTTGTTTTATTTTGAAAAAGCATATGACTTGCTTCAGAACTTATTTAATGTGGCTCTAGAGTGGTTTATAAGTTTTTTTTTAACACTCTGAGAGCCGGCGTACGATATGTTTGTACTTCGATTTCAGCCTAAAAAACAGCATTTTTCGGTTGCCTTACCAACGCCCTAGCTTCGTCGACGATTGCGCTAGAGAGCTATTCAAAGGCTCAAACGGATCGGCCAGTTTTCTAGATTGCACTCGAAAAAAAATTTTTTGGTTGGGGGGTGCGGATTCTTTTGGAACTTCAACCAGGTCCGTAACGCTAACCGGAGCGGAGATATTGCCGCGCAAAGCCATGTGCAATCCAGCTGTTTTTTGCAAACCGCTTGAATCCGGACGTCAAAGTGTTAACATAAAAGGAATGAAATTTGGCTGTTAAAATCAATGGAAATCATGGTACACAGCAAGAAATCTCTGATTCAACAAAAGAGTCAGACAAAAAAAACCCGACTCCGTCTTCCAGTGTTGTTAGGAATCCGACACTACCCAAAAACCTCCAACTCCTTACGACTCCACAACCCTAGTAGAAACCAGATAAGAATTATTGAGATAACGTGAACTTCACAAAAATCTGTTTGTAATCCAGTTTTGCTGACGTAACACAAAATGTTGATAAACACAGTTCTAAAAATCTGAGACTTCAGCAAAACTGCTAAGGGTGCTGTGCGCAACCCCACGGCCACTCCTCCGTGACCCTCTTTGGGATCACGACCCATCGGTTGGAAACCACTGTGTTAAAGTTCAGGAGTCGGATTTGGAAATTTTGGAAAAGGCGTAGTTGGAAAAAATTTGGAAGGTAGGAGTTGGAATTAGAGTCAGACATTTTGCCTCTGACTCTGCAACCCTGCCAGAAACTATGCGAGAACCTATCTGCAACTAAACAATGTATAGAACCTATCTGCAACTAAACATGGCCATCGCAAGAACTATATGCCATGTCAACCACAGCAAAAAATCCTAATTAATCCCCAAGGAATTATTATCGATTTTGATGGCACAAAAAATGAACACATTCATGCACCAGTGTAGAACATGATCAAAGTTAAGCCAACGGCATAACATTTGCTTCATGGAAAGAAAATTTAGGGTGCCACCCATGGATGCTCAACACTATAAAGGACCCCCACTAGGTTCAGACTTGAGTTGAATTGAGTGACCACCCTAAATCACTTTCATATTGGAACACGCCACACCCAAATGAATCTACAGAAATGGGGTTGCACTGTTACCACAGCTGATGTATCCTGTCCAATCTGCGGTTTCCCAGAAGCTACTATAATACTACACTTCTTTGATTGCTCACCCACATCAAACGATGACCTACTGTTAGCCAGTGAGAGAGCCAATAACTTCATTTAAGAAGTCTGCTGGCCACCAGTGATGAAATGATATGGAAAGAAGTGTAAGGGCAGTTAGGAAAGAAACCACTTAGTGCTGTTATACAGGATACCATTTCTTTTTTGCAAACTGATTATATAAACACAAAGTAACACTATCTTTGTGATTTTATTCAACAGCCACAACCTTGAAATTTTGAAGACGGAAAAAAAAAAGAAACACAATGACAGAAAACATGGCATGTTTACCTGAAATGAAGAACATCTTTTGTTTTGGGAACTTCAGAGCTTTTGCCATATGAAGATGCATTGTGTTCTGTGTTTTTGATCTCAGTGCTTTGTAACTCACAACTCACAGTGGGCAAATTTAAATCATGTTCCTTAAAAGGAATGCGCACATCCTCCATTACATTAAATGCAGTGCTGGCATGCACCAATGATACAAAATGAAACAGCTGTAAAACAATGACTAATACATTTTATCCACAACATAGCACAAAGCAAGACAGTTATCTTGCAAAAAAAAGTCACTGGTGTTTTGAAAAAATATTCATTTTTGGCAATGGTTCATTGAATGCAGTATTGTACTAACTTTAACCTCCTTAACTTAATGCTCCATTTTGTACTTCTTTTTCGTTTTCATTGTTCATCATCTTTCAAAACTTTCAAGCATTCTTTTTGCTTCTTTTGTTGTAAGCACTGTAAGCAGTTCTCTTTCATTCAGTGTTGTTCTTATTGCTTTGTTGTGTTTAACATTCTGTTTTTATTCATGACACTATGTTTGTTACTCGCAGACAGTGTATACTATGCTAACAGGTTAATCGGATTAATTAAAGATCATATCAAATATTGAAATTGCTGCGATTTGATAAGTTTAGCTCATAAATCCTGATTTTTAAAGTTTAAAAAAAAAGATAAGGCATAGAGTGCATTATATTTTTGATGAACAAGCAGAAAACAAGATTTAAAAATTTTGGAAATACTGGTTATCAGTCCATGAATGGCCGATATATCGGTATCAGTCCCAGAAAGCCATATCGGTCAATGTCTAGTACTTTTGCAAGCAAAAATAAAATTTTTAGTACTGCACACATATGAGCTTTACCATATAACATTCACATGCATGCAGTGGCACATCTAGCCTGGAAGAAAGGGGTCTCTGTCAGGGAAGGGCAGCTTTTGATATCACTTTTCAGCATAAAACCACACTTTCTCTTACGACTAGAAATCAACCGATGAATTTTGCGATGTTCCAAAGTATCACATCGACAAAATTCTACCGATATGCAGTATATCAGCAATGTTTGCTAATAAAAGCCACAATGCTAGTTTTCTGCATGGAGTGTTCGGAAACCTAAGTTGCTGCTTCGTCTCTGATTAATCAACACAAATTCTCTGTACTCTTCCTTATGACGCGCAGCCCTCCGATTCAAGGGCGTAATTAGCTTAAATGACGCCTGGGGCAAGATGCAAGTTTGACATCCCCATGTTCAAACCTGAGCTCTTTCGGAAGCAAATATACTATATTGAGGAAAGTTCTTGTGATATTGTTGGGACTTTTCAGCAACCCCCGAAGTGATTCGGCGCCTAGAGAATTGTACCCCTCTTGCCCCCCTCGTTATATCCCTGCTCTGACTGCATCAAGTTGTGCACACAATATTCAGACCACTCCACAATCATCCCAATAAACCCATCTATGACGTAACATTCGCTCACTGGTTTTTGCGCGGTAAGCAGATGGCTGCCTGCGAACATAGAGTTGCCTAGGTGCCGTGATGATTGACTATCTTAGTGACTTAGGTTTCCGCAGAATTCCATGCTTTACACTTCATCGCACTGAAGCATTGTCTTTGAACTGTGGTTTGAGTGTTGCAAAATATCATCATTGGTTATCGGCAATGAAAAATAATACCATCAATATCGGCCCAGAAAAGCCTTATTGATTGAGATCTACATAAAATCCAATCAAACTTGGCTACTAGCGCAACTAATTATTCAGAATAGATAGTGGTATTGATCTTATTGTCAAAACACAAAAAAATATTTCCAAGTGGAATTGCTTTGAGCCACAGCACATTCATTACATCACAATCGCTGTTTGTTCCTACGAACATGGTGCTGAAAAGGTACTTGGCTTGTCGAACATCAGCAAATGTCAGCTATACAGCAATGAGAGCTGTTTGTTCATACATACGTACACTTATAAAATTGACGCTCACAATCAGCTACACAAAGAGTAGTTGTTAATGCATTGACAAACTTGAGTAAAATACTGAAAAACTACAGTAAGTAGCACAGTTGTGTTCATATTGATTAACTCAATAATTCATTTTTTTCAACCTTTTTGAAATATTTTACCATTGACCTTCTTTTAGGCAAATATGCGTGTTTTGTTGTTTATAAAATTGAAGAACTGCATCTTGCATAACTTTAAAAAAATTAGCACTGTGATATCATAAAGATTTGTTAAGTACATTATACAGGGTGACCCAAAAAGATGCGTACCCATATTTTGTTCGATAAAAAACCCATTTTTTAACGAATGTCTTTTCTGTTGCAGGACGTGATAGGTGA
>JGI24022J15233_10006769_pt1 | contig 12498 bp, 10 predicted proteins | sample Ectturendosymbi2_FD_15233 | JGI IMG/M metagenome (IMG submission 15233)
GTGGCGGGTCCATCCCGGAAAGAACTTCAGCCCGGTATGACTGCTTTGGACACCCCAGCTCCGGCATACAGCCATGAAAATCTGAGGCGTACACAATGACAACATAAGTCTCCTAAATTGTTTTGTTGTTGACCTTGATCAGGTTGTGTCTCATAACTTGACGGGAAAGTAGTGTGGTGTTAAGCAAAGTGTTTGTGACTAGCATGTTCTTTGTGTGATTTGGTATTAGCATTTTTGTGGTTAATGATAAGTGATGCATACAGCCTTAAGCGTAGACTTCATTCTTCACCTAATTAGCATGGAAATGCTGATTTTCTGTCAAGCATTGTTATATGTTGTTTCTGTTTGCATGATTCATTTGACTCTACTCCATGTTTTTGGTCTCTGAACTGTAGGAATACAACAGGTAAATTCGGTGAAAAAACAGTCAAAACCTTAAACAGTAATCATGCATTCTCAGCTATGGAAAAGAATACAAGCAGTTTCAGTCTCACTCGATAGGGTCCATCTGAGATATTTGTTCACCTGTTCTCAGAAGATGTAAATTTTTGTTTTTGCCAAAAATTGCGTTTTGGGGCAGTGGTAATGTTTTACATCTGGAAACAGTCCAAAAATGTGGTCCTAGACTGATTTTCAATAATGTTGGGTCTTGGAATGAGAATCCAAACTATGTTGTTCAGAAGTTGTTTGAAATTACTGTTCTTTTGAGTTGGTCCACCTAGGTGGGACCATGATCCTACAGCAGTGACTGATGTTGTGCAAATGGAAATTGATATGCTGCTAAGTGGTTGGAAAGCAGGAAAAATTCATTACAAACATTTCTGGAAGTATATTTAGTCATGTTGGTAAAGTTTAATTGCTTAATTCCAGTGTTAGCTGCTTTCATTATATACCTCAAAGCTGCTTCCAATTAAGTAAAACTTTTACGAAAAATAACGACTCTGCTAGGACCAGGCTTGTTGCAGTGGTGTGTAGCTTAAAATGTTTTGGAGAAGATTTGATATGATGGCAATTGATTAATGTAAAAGCAACAAAATGTTTGCCATGTCTATTGATTTAGCCTACAGGTGGAAAACGCCTAGCAGTATACACCTTCTGGGATTTGAATTTCCTGTAAAAACCACCCAATGATAGTGGATATATATCACTGAAGAGAAACCACCTGCTAATGAAAGTGTTAAAGTTTCAACCTGCAAAAGTGTTGGCTGAAAACAGCAAGCTTCTCTCATCTGTATAGCAAAGAGAGTTGATCTGCTTATCAATGTCATATAGTAGCCTATATAAGGGGTGAATTTGAATTCATAACCATGTCCAAACTTGCGTTCTTTCCAAAATATTGGTAGTTCTGTATTGTACATTCATATCTTGAGTTTGCTTACTAAATATTAAGAGATCTAATCAGTGTTGTGTTTTGGTTGCTGTTGCTAATTTAATTTAATCTTATGTTGTAGATACTTTGTAGTTGTTTTCCACATATAGTGAAATCCTCAGCATTACCAAAATGAGCCTTTGGGTTGATAAATATAGACCAAAATCTTTGGCTAAACTTGATTATCACTTGGATCTTGCTGAAAATCTGAAGAAACTTGTCAAGAATGGTGATTTTCCTCATCTGCTTGTATATGGTCCACCAGGTGCAGGTAAAAATTTCATTTTATTTCTGCGAAAGCTAGGTTTCAAGATTGACCAAAATTTACATCATGTTTAACCTGAGTGACTTCATCTGTGTTTTGTTTTTTATGGGTAATCTCCTTGTTTTTCAGTTTGTTTTAGACTCATTTTGTGCCACCTGTTAAACTCACATTAATGCCACTTTCATATTGTTACCATACCAAAAGCGGCATCATTGCACATTTGATAGTAACCTGCATTTCCAATGCATTGCCTGTGATTGTATATCATTCTTTACTGAGGCTAGTACTGTATTATAGCCTACAGACTTGTCTACAGCTTAATAAGTACATCATGCAATCCAACTTCTGACTTTAAAATACTTCTGAGTAAACTGCTGTGTGGCGTTGTGTATGCACTTGCTGTTGGCTTCATATTAAAGCAGCCTAACTTTTCATTCTTATCACTTTTTGCAAACTTCTCATGTGCTGTTGCAACCTCTCCGGTGGTGTTGCATTGATTATGTGATTCACCACGGACGGGATGTACGTGAAGAATAACACCAATATATATGTAGCGCGAGCAGGCAATAGTAAGAGAGATTGTGAGCATGATCTCTTGTTGCTTGCTGCCATGGTGCGAAGCTTTGCGCACATGCCGCTCGGGATTTCCGATCACAACAAAATGGTACTGTGACCAGGATGTGGAGGTCGTGCCGAGTTCAGTCTTGACACAAACAACATNCAATCGGTGTGGTTCGTTGTAAAAAGGAGGGAATGTTGTTGCAACCTCTCCGGTGGTGTTGCGTTGATTGTGTGATTCACCACAAACGGGATGTGCGTGAAGAATACCACCATTATATATGTAGCGCAAGCAAGCAATAGTAAGAGAGATTGCGAGCATGATCTCTATTGTTGCTTGCTGCCATGGTGCGAAGCTTTGCGCACATACCACTCGGGATTTCCGATCGCAACAGTGCCGATTGCTAAATTATGAAAATATCTTTTAAATTATCATGTTGATTGTCATAAGAAAGTAATGAAGTTTAAAGAGTTCAGCAAGCTTTCCAATAAATATGCTTCTAAAAAAGGGTGCAGTAATAGATGTTTTAAACATCCTATAGCTGCTTTAGATCTGAAAAGATAGCTGCTCCAGATCGTCTAAAGGTATTGTCTGAGTTTTGAAGTGTGATTAGCCCCAATTTGCAAAAACATCTAACATTTTTGAATTTGTACAGAAGACTCTTTTTTGCTGTGATCAGGTAAAAAGACCAGAGTAATGTGCTTGCTGAGAGAGCTGTATGGAGTTGGCGTGGAAAAATTACGCATAGAGAAACACCAGTTTACTACTCCATCCAACAAAAAGATTGAGATTGCTACTCTTGCTAGCAACTACCACATTGAAGTCACACCCAGTGATGCTGGCATCCATGACAGGTGATTTGATGTGTTAATTCATGTTATTCTATTTAAAGATTTAAGGACTGCAATATGGCTTTAATTGCAGAGTCCACTGATTCTTTCAGTGAGTTGTGTCCTTAGATCCCAGGTGTTTAAATTTGTGTGTGCTACTAACTAGCACTGTCTACGTAATGTTTTTTTGACTTGATCCACCAGCTGACTCGATTGCATGGCAAGCAGTTGTTTACACAAGCACAACACTAAGCCGTTGCTTCATCCTGTTAACATGTCAACAACACCAAGTGGTTGCAGCCCTTGTTTGCTAGGACGGCAACGCAGCTGCCACAAGAACCAGTTGCATTGAGTGCAGCAGAAGCAGTCCATCCAGACCAGCCTACATTGAAAGAAAAGCTGTTCATTGTCAATAATGAAGTGATGGTCAAAGTCTGGTAACTGCACAACAGTGTTTGTTACCAAATGAAACAAGCCTTTCTGATACTGTAACCAGAGTTTTTCTCTTTCCTGATACATTTCGGTCATTAATCCGAGATAGTTTGAAGACTTTCTGTCAAGTTTTTTTTACTTTCAAACGTTTTTTTGTCTGAAAAAGGCATTATGACTGAATTGACTTAGGGTCAATAACTGAAAGAAAACCCAGACTGCAACCCTGATGTTTTGAATGATTCAGCAATAAATTTGTTCAGGCAGGCTAGGTTTTAAAAAGCAAACCTAATGATGCCAGCACATTGTCAACCAGTGACCTGTAACATCTTTTCACCACGCACATGCAATTTTGCATCTTGAAGAACAGTCTTTTATTCTAAACAAACACATTGGTGTCAGGTTTTTGTTCAGAAAACACTAATGTCACGTTTCAAATCACCAGCTCAACTCCACTAATATTTTTACCTATACGGACAATATGTTTCACAAAGCATTGTAATTGGTCACAAACTACATACAGCACAGGCTGAAACACATATTGGTTAAGCTAAGCATGCCTGTGAAGGTGGATCTCGTTGAGGCCAGTGCCTTTAGTCGTTTCTGTGGTATGTATAGTAACCGTTGCATATAATGGTATCTGGCGTTACTCCAAATAGGTGAGTAAATGCTCCCATTGTGGGCTATTGATGAAATATGTGCAAGACATCTATGTTTGTATCAAATATGTGAACAGGAAATTTATATATAATGTGATGAGGTTAGACAGAGGAAGAAAAAACAAAACAGTTTCGAGTTAGTGTTCTAAATTTTTCAATGTTGTTTGTTTTTTTAAAGTATATTTTCTGTTTGTTGCCAGTTTTTTGAAAATTACGGTTGGTTTGAACGTTAATACAAGTGTGGTCTAAAAGCCTTTTCACTTGAAGCTGTAGTCTTGTGAATTGAACTGAACTATATTCTTGTGACTTACTGACCTTTACATTGAATCTTAGTTGTTGCAAGTACTCATTACACAAGTCCTAAAAACAAACGATTAATCACGCGATAGCAGTGTTGAATGCTGCTTGTTTTTTGTCACAACACCAGGTTTGTGGTTGCTTCACAACATGTGGAAATCCGCTTGTCATTCAATGCCATGAAGCAGATTTGGCATCCCCTACCCAGCCAATACCAAAGTTCACTTGTCAATGCTGTACCCTGCTTTCCTCAATACTGAATGCGCTTCAGAATGAAGTCATGAATTGAATTTTTTATGTCAGTAGCCATGTATTAAAAAAAAAAAAAATTGTGATCCAGAAAGTGGGGCATTGCTTACAAGAATAATGTGACCGTTTTTAAATCGCCTTCGTTTAATAAGCTGTGATGACACTGATGTTGTGATATAGGTGAGCAAAATTTTGCTGTTTTCAGTAACAATTGACCTGTGCCTGGTGATAAATTGCAGAGTTGTAATCCAAGAGCTTATCAAGACTGTTGCCCAGGCTAATCAGCTCGAAGCTTCGACCCAAAGACATTTTAAGGTAATGTGCTGGCGCATGATCTTAACATTAACTCGTCGTTTAACAATTTCTTTTTCACCTGTTGCTGTGTAGTTTGCGGCTGGTCTTTTTTCGCTGAAACATTTCGTTCATTTTTAGCTGAGACATTTTGGTCACTGAAAGATTTCGGTCATTTGTTTTACAGTTGTATTAAAACTCGCCATAAAAATGTTTTTTAGCGTATATTTTGAAACATTCTGACCGAAATGACTTAATTTTTTTCGGTCATTTCAAAAATGTTTCGGTCTATGACCGAAAAAACAGGTTTGCGAGACGCTAAACCTTACTAGCATTCTTTGATAGGTTTCAAAGCGGAAACAAGCGGAAATGAGATGGCTTTTAGAGCGGAAACAACGCGCTTGCTGTGCGTGATCTCGTATATCTTAACTGTGCCCAACCCTACCTGAAAACACTGCTCTTGAATAATTGTTTCTTTCTTTTGAACCCACTTTTAAGAAGTTTGATTCCGGCAATTATTTTTATGCAGGGTTCTTTTTTGAATTACCTGCAATGATTAGTTAGCTACCCAAACTTCAATTTGTGCCGGTTTTTAGCGAGTTCTTACTACAGTACATTCCTCATGTCTGCAGGTAATCGTTCTTACCGAGGTCGATAGGTTAACTAGAGATGCCCAACACGCCTTGCGAAGAACAATGGAAAAGTACATGAACACTTGTCGACTAATCCTTTACTGCAATTCAACCAGCAAGGTTTTTGTATTATACTTTGACTGCACGCTTAAATGAATTCTAATGCAATGCCTATGTTTTGGTGATTTTAATATAGTCAGCACGTTGGTTGGCATTAATTGAATACAACTTGACGCTGAATTTTGGAAGCACATGAGCCACACAGTTAGGTTCTCCCTGTTTTTGGCTGATTTGTTTAATGAAGAGTAGCATAATCATTGTTTTACAAACAAAGTTACACCTGCACGAGATCATCAATCGCCAAATTCGCTCTCACTGAGTCTGTTGTGCAGCTTGGTTTCCTTTCTTTTGTAATCAAATCTCATCCTGTACGAGACAGAAGTCCCAACATGTAAGTTCACTATGGGTTATTATTGGTTTCAGGTTATTCCGGCCATTCGCAGTAGATGCCTTGCCATTCGAGTGCCAGCTCCAAGCGAAGACGACATTTTCCACATATTGATGAACGTATGCAAAACTGAAGGCCTAACGCTGCCTCCAGCACTAGGAAAACGGTTCGTTCCGTTTCACAGTAATTGAGAGTGGCAATTTTTACGTGAAGCGAAAATCGTCTGCATGAACTGTCGAGACAATGCCGCGTTGTTCTTCAACGCAGGATTGCAACCGCTTCGAAACGCAACTTGCGCAGAGCGTTGCTGATGTGCGAAACCTGCCGTGTGCAACAGTATCCCTTTGCCGCCGACCAAGCGATTATGGAACCTGACTGGGAGGTACTAAAATATTTTGAACTATTGCCAAGCGACTTACGCGATCCCTCTTAGGATGGGATAAATCACCCCCAGTCTGGATAGTTAGCTGGTGTTTGTTGTGTTCGTATGGTAATACTCTAAACGAGGGATTCCCCCAACCGAGATTCATGAACCCCTGACCCTGGGGTGTGTGAGCCCATCCCACAGGGTTAGCGACGCGTTGGTGAAAGTCAAAACAGTAGTACGCTTATTGAAATAAAAACGTACGTCGTATAAAGCCTGATGCAGAATAGGTTTTCCGTAAAGAGTGGCTTTGTCATGTATTTCTTCCCTCGCAACGTATCAATGTAATTGACGTCGCAAAGCCTTTGAGATCATAATGCATGTGGCCGGCAAAGGTTTGTCGTACGGGCGTTGGCTTCCTTTTTCTACCGTAGTGACTTGTGGAGGGTTTGCGAGCTTGCATTGAAGTTTAGCGAATAAACTCTCAGTTCAGCATGTGCTACTTTAGTTAACCTCTGGTAGTGTGACTGATGCGTAGGCAACGTAGCATAGTATAAATGCGGGATCATATAGTGTCCTAAAAAGTTGGCAGTTCGTGGAGACATGCGACATCTACACGAAGTTCGTAGGCATGGAGTTTGTGAAACACTGCTCTAAAATATACCTCTTACGTGTCTCATCTGATCAGGACAATGCAAAGTTTGGGTAGTAGGCGTTACATGTGGCTTTTATTCGCAGAATTTGTATCAACGCTGTCTCATTGCCCAGACGACTTTACAATTGGTCTGAGAAGACTCAGCAGTCATGTTGCTGTCGTTTTAATTTTGAATAAGTTTTGCAAGATTCAGTGGCGTGGCAAATGAACCGCTCCTGTGGTATGTGTGCAAACAATACTTGATCGGATTACTGCAGACGTAGCTCGCGCTTGTACTTTATGCTCAGGTATATTTGCGAGAAACTGCTAATGCCATTGTCGCCGAACAAAGCCCGAAGCAATTGCTCATGGTCAGACAACGCTTGTACGAATTGTTAACGAAGTGCATACCCACTGAAGTGGTTATGAAGGTATGGCTTCCTTGCCAGCTAATTTTATATTTATCTCGCGTATTCAACATCAGTCGCTGTTTGACAGGAAGAGCCGTTGACAACGCAATATCCAACTTGCTCCTCAAAAGCTTGGTGTAACGAACACTTTGGAACCTGCTGAGTAGGGCAACTATGTGCCAATAATCAATTTTTTTCTGTCTTTTCTAAAGTTTATGAAACGTCCACAAACCAAATTTCATGCTGCAACCATGAGCAACTCAAATTATTAGGTCAAAAAAGTAAAAATTTATCATTAGGTGAAAATATATCGTTAGGTCAAAATTTTCTTGCAACAGTTTTTTTTGCTCTTCATCGATATTTTATTAAAGTTATAACAACGGATATTGATATGCTTATGCAAATTTAGTTGCAATTCTGACATAATATTGGATTTGTTGCGATATCTGACGTAATAATGTTGTTTTGCCCACTACTGGATGATTCAATATTTTAATAGGCTAGGCGTAGTAAGGCAATAAACATGGTCTTACAGTACTTGGATTTTTTTAATGCTCAACCCATTATGCATATAGTGTTTTAACTTCTCGATGTCCTCAGGTTTGACTCTACTGTAGCTTTTAATGTACTGATCAATATATCATGCCTGTGGTTAAACAACCAAATTCTATAAAGGTTCGAAGTATACATCTGAGTTTACCTCAACACCTAAGGGTGAAAAGTTCTCCGTTTTGGGAAAAATTTTGCCCAGAGTCAGGAACTTTAAGCGATAGTGTAAAGCAGTACTTGGTGTTGAAGTATAACAATGCAGAACCTTTTCAGTGACTTCAGGATATTTATTTACACTGGATATTTCTCTTGTGCTTTCGGTTTGCTTTTTGTCTACGGTTTGCTACCTCTGGTCTCNGTTCGGTCTGTCACACTTCGGATTTATGTATGAAGATTTTTAACCTATCGGTTGGATTTCTACTATAGTATATGCTTTGTATTCTGTATTTCAGTTACAAACGCAGGAGATTGATAGGTCAAAATAAGGTCAAAATTGGTGAATTATAAAGTGAAAATTTTAAGTTTGTAGATCAAAAATTGGTTGCCCTAGGGCTGAAGGCATACACATTATGCAGTACTTGATGTCTACATTCCCTCATGTTTTGGTAAATTAGAATCCAAAGCAAGATACGTTCGGTATGTTGATGGTGATGAGCTGATTTCAGACGACTTAAAAGCGTTTCGCTGTGCAAAAGAAGTTCAGGTTTTATGGTGCAGTTGCTTATTTCAGGACTACTTTTTTGAAACCATTAAACGTTAAACTCAGGACTTCAGATACGAGTTCATACGCCATGTATAAACTCATGTTACTTCAAAGAAGCAATTATAAAGGCTGTCCTTAAAACGTAATCTTTCTCGTTTCAATTAGAGTAAAGTTCTACCGCTCGATGGCGCAGCAAATCCGGATTGGCCTGTTTTGCGGATACAGACCTGTCCAACCGAATCCATTTATTTTACGCTGTTCGTTGGACAGCTGCTGATTTCGACCCTTTTTTTTTAGAGAACACATTCTTTTTATACCCTTCGAAACCAGGTCTTCCCATGCGTGTTTAGCTGATGTTAATCCCAGCTAAAGGCTCTAGTGAAAATTATCAATTTCGGAACGATCTGGAATGAGCTTTGTCAACTGGTTGGGGTTTTTAAAATGCTTCGACACTGATTTCATAAAAAGATGATGATCTCAGATGACAACAGTTTTTAACGAATGAGCGGGTTGCTTCACGAATCTGCGAATGATTGTGGTCCTGAATAAAAGCAGATCTCAATTAGTTGGTCTCGTGTGAACGGTACAGATTAAATGGCCGCTTTAATATGAACCGGTAGCACTGAAAACACGTTGTTGGCAGGGATTCACCAATGAAACGCTATAAAATTTCAAAGACAAATGTTTTAGCGCCCAGCTCTGTTACTGGGTAGGGTTCAGAGTTCTGTTTCCGGGCTTGTTTGCTTTAAATATTTTTTGAAGTGATTTAACATCGTGTGAACTAAATTATCAGTCGGACTTGGTCTTTTAGTGCTAGTTAAAATTTTTGCATAAAAACTTTTTTTTTATCTTTTTTTAAGACAGTGTTTCTAAACTTGTGAGCTGGGAGAGCTTTTGCATGTGTGTCGCCAACATTTTAAGCGTCTTTACTGTTTATTGCGTGAAATTGTGTCGCGAAAATGTTTAGGTTTTTGTAGTGTGCCGCAGCGTTTGAAAAGGTTGAGAACCACTGGTTTAGAAACAAGTTGTGCCCATTTCTGAATTTCTCATATGTCTGCATTAGCAAGCTGAAAATGATATCGGTGTTCTGCAGGGCTTTTCCATTGCGTTACTGTGATTCCCAAATCGAAAGTACCACATTTACTGCGGAACTTCGGTAAATGTTGGTCTATTGTTCTGATCTTTGTATGCTGATCGTTCATAAAATATAAACAATAATACCAAGTGGCGTTTCAGAAGAATGGCCAGATGCTGCGTTTTTGTTGTCATTTTCGGAAAATGATATCTTTGCTTTTGTTGCAAGTGTTTCTGATTTTAAAGGAGAACTGAAGATGTCGCAGTCTTCCAGCAGCAGAATCCAATAATGATTAAATTTTACAGGCGCTGCGTTATTTGTTATAGATTCGCCGCTAGTTATTTAGTTTACATGCGTTCGTTCTAAATTTTCGTCAAAAATTACCAGCTTAAACGCAAATTTCCGTATCCAATCTGCAAGTATGGAGTTGTTTCTGTGAAGGGGCTATACAACGAACTGATGCTCAACTGCGATGCGTCACTCAAGGCGGAGATTACCGAGATTGCAGCCGAGTACGAACACCGCACGCGACTTGGCCAGAAGCAGATCTACCACATCGAGGCTTTCGTGGCAAAATTCATGAGTATCTACAAGAAGTTTTTTGAGGAAGAATTGGACGCCATGTTTTGATCTCCGGTCTTGTGTGCCCACCAGTGTACTTAGTACTTAAAACTTCCAGCCCGTGAATTGTGCGCGGTCTTCGGTTGCCATGCACGAGTGACTTCTTGCGTTTACTTCACTTTGCGATCAACGGTTATCAGGCATGACATGTCATCGGCTCGCTTCGAAAAACGAAGACAGGGCAGACAAGTTTTGGAAAAAGAACAGTTTATTACAGCTGTGCCGAAGCTCAGAACAAAGCTGTGCCGAAGCTGCCCTCTTTTTTATACGCTAATAAAATCTGATGTCACCTACACGGCATGATGTAATAAAGTTGTTATCAACAAAAAGTAGTAAATGCCTTCTGTCGTGAGGCCCTTCACGAAACTTTCGAACCTGCGGGGTCAACGTCGCCATATCCCACGATGCTAAATTTTCTAGGAAAACCTACCGGTAAACTGTTTTTGTTACGTCAAGTGGTTAATACATCATTTTATGGCAGCACATGGCTGTTGTCAAAGCCTGACAACGTCTACGTGACGTTATCAAATCGATGGAAGGCGCAGAAACGCTCTGTCAGATTGCCTTACATGGCTTTGATTGGCATTACCAAATTTGCTTCATGCTCATGTCGCACGTATCACGTTTACATATTTTTACTTTACACAATTGGTTTGAATGTGCTGAGATTTGAGACACGTGGTCTATGCGAATTTGCTAATACGTTACTTTTATCAAGGATCAGAAGCCGAAAGCGGTACGTGTATCTGCAGCGCAAAGCGCACGATTTTCATTCGAGTGACAGCACACATTACAGGGTTCCGACAACAGTACTGAATGTACACTGCCTGTAGAATGGTCGTTTGTCGTCGATAAACTTAATGGATATAAGAACGAATATTAATTCAAAATCTGCGTTACTTTCAAAGCTTGCGATAGCTGGTGAATCCAGTGTTACTCTGCGATGTTACACAAGCTTCTGTATACGTTTTTTTTCGGAACTGATCCTCCAATGACAAACTCGGATTCCCACTCGAATAGTACTCGCGGTGTTTTCACATGTGTATTGTAAGAAACATAATACTGGGAAACTTCGTAATATGTCCAACGAAACAATATACAAGGCATGGAGAAGTGACCCAGGCGGTTAAACTTCGGTAGCAAGACGTCGCATGGCTCCCGCTGCTATTTCGTTGACTTTGCTCATGAAACAGTCAATGTAATATTCAACTTGGGGTCAATCCCAGGGAGTGCCTGCTGACGATGCGTGGCAGCTTTCCGCGGTGATTTCCATCTCGTCAAACGCAAAATAAGACAATCGTGTGCAAATGAAGTTACGGTAAAAATTGTACGCAACTGTTACGAGTCCTTTGAAACAATCGATATATGTGGCTTGAGGTGCAGAGGATTTTTAGCAGATTAATATCTGGCATGTGTTTCACTACTCATCAGAACAAATTTAACTGGCTTGGAGACGAAAAATCTAACTACTATTCGCGCACTCGTCTTCATTTGGAAAACGGTGTTTCACATGCTTCACTCACTGAAAGCTTGATATTGCATCTCTTAAAAGTTTTGTTCGTTGAAAATACTCAAGGTTTTCAGTAGCAAGGCGTCTCACGTGTGGTGTTAGTTTTTTCTGGCCTATACTTTTGAAGGACTCACAATGTAACCACAGCAAGTCACTGAGCGAAGGAAAATCAGCAATGCTAAGCTGTTGCAAGACTGGAAAAGTCAATAACGGCAAAGGCTATGAAACAAGTCGGCACAAAGTTTACTTGCATGTGTATATATTTCCACGAACTTCTCGTGGAGAATAGTAATTTAAAAAGACAAAGCAGCGAAAAGGATTTGTAAAATAGAGTTAGACGGATTAAAACGGAATAGTTTTGTGAGTTTCCGTTACATTTTTTTGGGAGCACTGCCGCAGAAGACGCGTTGCTGCTTTGTTAGTCCGTCCGTTTCAATAACCCTTGGTCAATGCGCGGCGTGTCCCTGACGCCGCTCGATGCTTAGCGCGTCTTCAGTCAGAGGAAGATGTCGATTCGCCTGCACATTGTGGAAGGGGATCGAATCGTTTCGGGCCTGTGGGAAAAAAAGGCAGCGTTTGTATCAAGGTATGGTTCAAATGTACA
>JGI24022J15233_10006771_pt1 | contig 12496 bp, 10 predicted proteins | sample Ectturendosymbi2_FD_15233 | JGI IMG/M metagenome (IMG submission 15233)
TATATGCCTTGCTGAAAAGAATAGTTAGCTTCAGTCAAAGCATCAATCAGTCTCCAAACATTAGCCCTAATGATCAACATCTGTTTGCTAAGACAGTTAAAAGCATAACTGCTAAGTTCGCACCTACCACATAAGTTCGCACAAACAGCTCAGATTCAAGTTGCGAACATAACCGGGAGATTGCTGTGCTTTCAAACTGTTACCATTGTGGTAGACAGCAGCTAGGTTTGAAAAGTCAGCCTCCGACAAAATCGGTAAATTGCACGATGACTTGGCCTTCTACGAAGAATGCCATGGATGCCAGTTATGCTTTATCTCGTTCTCTCGCGCTACTGATATCGCACGTTCATTCAGACTTATAGTGCAGCTTCACCGCTTAAATCCACATTGGGAAATGGACAAAAATTTTTCGCCAAGTTACTCTCCAAGTCAAATAACCTATGTGGAAGTGGAAGCGGTAGGATTTTCGCACTTCCGCTTCCACAGAAAAAGGACCGCTTCCACCGCTTCCGCTTCCACATCCCTGGTTTGAATGTAACTACAGCAGTGCTTTGCTTCTAATGGCAAAATAAAAACTCTATTGTTAAATTTTGGAATTGCCAAAAGCTTGTGTCTGTTTTGCCTAATGAGACAAAACAAATTACATGGTTTTACATGTGTGGATCAAGACTGGTTAAGACTGATGATTTTCAAAAATTTTGCGGATCAGGAATGGACTTGGACTGAAAAATTTCACAGTCCGCTCATCTCTAATGGGAGCCCTTTTAATCAGATATGAGCATCGGACCGGACTTAGATTGGACTTGAACCGGACTATTGCAAATTTGGTTGAATTGTGATTGGACCTGGACTGTAAAACTCTTCTAAATTTAGGATCCTGCTGGAATTGGACTTAGTTAATCGGAAAGAAATGCGGCATTTTTGTTTTGAATGGGCTGCATTTTGCAAGTGTTTTGGACTACATTTGGATTACTTGGACTTCACATTTGAAAAAAATTTTGGAATATGCTTGGATTTGGAGTGAGTTTTAAAAATCAGGTCTGGATGTGGGTTGCAAAATATGACAGTCCGCTCATCTATGCTTTTAATGTGCTTTTTCAAATACTTCATATTAAGGGTTTGCGTTTAAGTTTTGGGATTAAGGTTTGTGTTTACATTTTGTATTTAGGTCAAGGTTTGAGGTCAGGTTTAGGGCTTTAGGTCATGTGACAAACACGATGGCCTACAATAATCCAATTGCATTGTTATTTGTCACTTGACCAATTCAACGCCTGTTGATAAAATATCTCCAGCAGTGCTTTTGCCTCTGATTGCAAAATAGACACAATTTCGCTAAATTTTGGATATGCCGTAAGGCTCTGTCCATTTTGCNTCATTTGGCAAAAGCACAGCAGGAACCAATCTTGTTTGGTTAAAGGCAAGATAACTTTGACAGTACTTTTATCTCATGAGTCGAAATAAAAATGTATGTTTTTTGCATGGGCGGATCAGGACTGGATTGGGCTGATGATTTTCAAAAATTTTGCGGATCAGGGCCAGAGGTGTTCGGAGTCACTTTTTCAGACACCAACTGCGCTCCTGTTCCAAAATTTTTGAAGTTGGTTCCGGGTCCGGCAATTTTTAAATTTGAGAATCCGTCTCCTGTTCAGACTCCGGCTGCAATCATCGATCCAACCGTAATTTGCCCATGTTTTTGCTTAAGAAAAGACCACACAGAGTCTTGCTACTGCTGAAATTGAAAAGTGACTCCTTACCCGTTCCGGTTTTTCACGAATTTTTGACTCCGGCTCCTGGTCCGAAAGAAAAACCCAGAATCTTGCCGGAGTTGACTCCGGCACTCCGGTTCCGGTCCCATTGCATTTGTGAGAGCCCTGCACCTGGGGGAGTTGGTCTTTATTATTCAAAGGAATCCTGATCAGGCATGGTGACGAAGGTTTGTCGAAATGAAATGTTTTGAATGTTTCAGATGCACGTGGGTGGCAGGTTGCAGAGCTTTTCATTATAAGCAAAGCATTTATACTCTACTGCATAACAGCTACGTAATGTCAAATGTGTGTGGAGTTATTTGTCCATTTTTTCATACTTTGTGAATCTTTTAGGACCGAGTGCATCATTGTAAAAATGTCCGTGAGCTGGATGAGGCTCAACTTTTGCAATTGATACAATATACTGTTGTCTGTTCTACTGTATAGTGTATGCAGTGAATTTTTGTACTAAGCAATTTTACTGATGGTAGGATGTCTTGTTTATTAATGTGAACCATGGGCAAACGCAAAGCTAAAGTTACTCAAAGTGTGTCTGTGGCCAAAAAGAAAAAAGAGGATTGTGAAAAAAAAAAGACAGAGAAAGGAGTGTTCACATCAATTGAATTTTGTAAATTGCTTGAAGATCCTCTTCTCTATGTTAAAGGTACTGTACTGTAAGATGTTTAAGGATAATTTGTGTAGTGTTAGATAGTATCCTATTTGTGTTTTTTTTCTCTTATCTTTCTTTAATTAAGCATAAACGTCTATTCTTTTAGTCAAATTAGTGATATGTTTACATTAACTATGATGTTAAATGGCTTCCAAAACATTAGAGAAGGGTTCTTATTAACACCTGTTGTTATACATTAGTTCTTTGTAATATCCAATCTTCCCACATTGCTATCAGTAGTAAACCGTATTTTGCTTGTTTTTTGACAAGGTTGTTAAGCATAAAGTTTAAAAAATTAGAATTTATGATGTGCATTACCACTTCGCATCAATCAATAGCTTATTCTGTTAATAGGTCAATAGAATCACAGATTCTTATTTTTTTGCCTTTTTTGATATTCATAAGATCATTTCACTTGCACCATTGGCCTACTAATGGTTTCTGTTTCTTTCTGTTAACTTTCAGAAGTGCTATTGCCGGTTCATTCCTTAATTACAGCCAAATTTGAGATTAAACATGACACAGTGAAACTTTTGCATTGTTATTGTTTGCCATACAATGAATTTTTATAATCTGTTAAAAGTACTTTGGTATGGGGAAACATATTGAGGGGACATCACGTATGCAAATGCTCTTTAATCAGTAAAAATTGAAGTATGGTTGACAAGGTGCAGTAAGCTTGCTTCCTACTGCAGTTAGAGTCTGGAAACCATGGCCGTTTTTGTTGAAAAAATGAGACATAATGTGTGATGAGAACATTTTCAAGCATGCATGACAAATCAGATTTGATTGCTGTTCAACAATAAAGACACGATGCAAAGATTGCGGACTAACTGTGCATAGTGTTGGACTCTGAATAGTGTTAAAAGAAGATGAAACATGTGTCTTAACAATCTGGCAGCTTGCACATAAAAGTAATGATCATTTTATTCTTGGTCGTACTTCACTTTCTCACCTGATGCATACTTTCTGCTTTTTTGCAATTAAATCCTCAGAAGTTTCAAGCGACGTAAAATATCACAACATGGTAGCATCATCACAGGCTATGCAGTAGTCAAGATAGTTAACAACTGAGCAAAATAGCAGTGTACAAGGGGACAACAAAACTTATAGAAAAGATGAACATTTGGAAAGTAATAGCTATGCATTGAAACAAAGGCAAGTGGTGTACAGTAATACTGGTTAGTGCACTGGGAATAGCTGAAATCAGATCAAACTTGTACACAGGTGACAGGTTAATATGCTGGCAGTATTCTCTTAGACCGCCGCCAGGGATAAGCAATGATGCAAGCACTATCACTCCTTGGGATCACCAGACATCAACAAGGTTCTTTGTAAGGCTGCTCAAGAAAGGGGCAGTAGATTTGCCATACACACCAGTGGTTTCAATTGCGACTAGTTTAAAGCAGTAATTGATGAGGAAGTCATTGTATTTTCAGCATTTTCCTTTCTTCTTTAAAGGGCAGGGTGTATGAAAGTTGCAGTTCTCCTTCAAATGCTGTAACAACACAAACACTTGTCCATTGACGAATGACACAAACTTTTTATGAAAATGGTGTGCGATTGTCATAAAATCTAGTCTGGCTGTTGTTTATGTGCATCCCACACTTGTTACAAAGTTGCAGAGTCACAAGGTCTCAGAGGTTTTTGGGTTGAGTCAGATTCCTAAGAACACTAGGAGTTGGAGTTGGATTTTTTTATTTGACTCCAGAAGTCCACAGAATGAATTTTCATTATTAGCAAATATTCTTTGAATAAATAGATTAATTCAAAGCATTAACTCATCTATCTACTGAAAATAACAAAATGCTCATTTATAAAATAATTTTAGCCTGCTTCTTTGCCATTGTTGACACTTGACAGTCAAACTTTATTCATGTTATGTTGAGGAGTTGGAAAATTTTGGAAACAAGAAGTCGGAGTTGGAGTCAGAGTCAGACATTTTACCTCCAAGTTTGCAACTCTGTTTGTTACTTAGTATATGTTACCAGCTTTGTACTCTGTTCTTAGTTGAGGTAGTGATGTATATTTTTTAAATTTGTAAATGGAGCAGGTCTATAAGGTAGATTTTTATGTAGGCAGTATCATGTCACATGCTGCTGAGCAATATTAGCTTTTTGTAAGCCACAAATTATTGGCGACTCTGGAGAAATTTGATCAATGTGTAGATGACATATTTTGTGTCCACTTTCTGCCTCATTTTTTACCACCACAAAAACCGTTTTTGACACAACATCTTTTTTGCAGCACAAATTAAAATGTTTGTAACATGACTGCTTGCAAGCAATGTACTCTATGCTTGCCAAAAGTTCAAAGATTGAACATGAGGTGTATATTGTGGTTTGGCTGTGCAATTCACAGTTCATTAGTGTTGCTAAGGTACCGGTAATGAAATATATATATATATATATAGCATTTGCAAGTAAGATTTAACAGATGTTTCATTATTAATTTGGATAACAATTTCAAACTTTTGTTATGGGCTGGTTGAACTATTTTATTTTTGTGTTTGGAATTTGGATCAGACTCAAGGTCCATGTCACAAGGGTTAGTCAAAGAACACAACTTGATTGATTGATTGATTGATGTAGTGTTTCATTCGACTCAGCTAATAGACAGAAACAATACAAAGAACCATCATACAAAAAGGAAACCAATTTTCAGTTAACATTAGCATAAATGAAAACACATTGGCAAAAAACTGATAAATACAAAGAAAGTGTTATTGTGTCACATAGGATTGGTGAAAAAAGGACCATGGTGGTCATCTGGTCAACCAACCTGTACTATCGCTTTTTGACAAGTGTTGAAAAATAACAGTTTAAAATCAAAATAAGCACAGTTAGAACGACAAAAAACAAACATAAAACATGGTGAAGTAAATGTGCAAATAAGAAGAGCATGCCTATGTACATAAAGGAGTGGATCAAACTTAGTGAGGAAATTTTGTGTGGTCAAAAATGTTTATACAAACTATGAAAATAAATAAGAAAACAAATTAATTATGGATGACCACAAGAAAATCCAACCAAAAAAAGTTATGTATAGAATGTAGTTTTATGCAGAAAAACTTGGATGTGTACAGAAAAGAACAACAAACACAAAACTAAGGATACATAATAACAAACAGTGTTACATTATCAAAATTACTGAAACTCCTAACATTTTGTTCTTGATCTTCATTTTATTCATGCACACATATTTGTAGTCGTTACACATGGCAGGATAAGTGTTTGATGTACATGCTGGCAATACTGAGGTTGAACAAACACTGAAAGCACCACCAACTACTGCATCCATTTATTGTTGTACTAAAGCATTACATGGTGGAGGAGAAACATTAAAAGCATCAGATACTTGAAGTGAGCATTTATGAGAAATTTGGAATGCAGGGTTATAGGCTGTGTGCAGATGTTCAGTATCAGACGGTGTGTACGTCTACAATTGGCAAGCATATTATGGTGTATAGTAGACTTGAGAAAAGTATTTTCAACTGTCATTGAGAATCGGGCAAAGGTGACTCTGAGCTTGCTTGCTGCACAAGCGTATCTTTGATATAGATGATTAGGCTTTAAATTTGGTTTGCAATAAAAGTGAAAGAAGTTTTGTTTGTGTTGGAAAAATTATAGATTTGGTTTTGATGTAGACCACTTGGAAATGCTTTGTGCGGTTGTTCTAGTTGGCAATTGTCTAACTGGGAGTTTTCTAGTTGGCAATTGTCTGGTTGGCAGTTGTCCTAGAGCTGCTTAGTGCATAAAATAGATTTATAGAACTGTTTTTACAATTTCTCATATTCAATGGACTTGTGTTTGGGTTACTTATCACTTGGTGCAGAAACAAACAGTATCAAATGCTGCTTAAATTTAGATTATGTTCATTCAAAGCATTATTTATTACAGCATTATTGAAGTGTCTTGTGTTCTTTTATGTAAAATTTTCTCTTTTGAAAAGGTTTGCACAAGTTTTGCCAAGCTGCTCAACATTTTCAACAGTCAACATCTCCTCTAGACATTGTCAAAGCATATATAGCTGCATCTCCTGAATGTTCAGAAATTTTCAAACTCATTGAGAAAGGCAAAACTTCACCAGAGAATGTAAGTATGGAAACTGCAGTGTAGACATCCCATTTGAAATGTTGCTCATACAAGATATATTGGTATATGCATTAGTCATTCCTTATTCCGGTGCAGTGGAACCCTGCTTCATGACCACTTCAACGCAGTCCCAAACGTTTTATTATATTAATGCATTACTTTTTGTTTCAGTAACACAACCATCTTGGTATCTACACTGTGACCATAGTCTTGCTATTGTTACGAAGGTTCTACTGAAATTGAACTTCACATAACATGACCAAATAGTCTGTCAGCATCATTAAGCAGGAAAATTGGTAACTTTCTGTAGCAACTGCTTAGCTGTGTGTTGTCCTACAGAGACCTAAATACAGGGATATTGACTAGAACAGTTTGTGTCAAGTAAAACGTGTGTTCTATATGTACTCTAACATCTGCTATGTGGCTGGCAGAAACGAAGTGATCATGAAACCCTAAGGAATGCAAGTGTGATTAAATTCAGTAACATGAACACCCTGCTAACACAACCATTTGATTACCGTCTAGCAGGTGGTCATGTTACTGGGGTTCCGCTGTATGTACATGTGCATGTTTGTCTAATCATTATTTAGTGCAAACATCAGGTTCTTCGGTAGTGGTAAGTTTACCCTGTTATCAATACGTTTGTGCAATATTCTCCCTAACGTTTCATTTATTGCTCAGGTTTGCCTGATTTTCGAAACGCTGGTGATTGTCATGAAACGAACATCTTCCGATCTTTCGGGAACGTACGGTTCGGTTGGAGTCGGCATAACGAGGCGCATATTGCAGGTTGTTTGCGTTTACTGTAAATAAATCAGCCTGTGATGGCCAGGTGTTTTTTTCATTCTTACAATCATAGGTGTAGGAGCAAGCAAATTTTGGGGGTGCAAAGGATTTTTGCCCAAATTTTCTCAAACTTGCCCAAAAAGTTGGTGAGCTGACCACTTTTGTGGTGTGACCTCCAAAATTATGGTCTTCACTTGTTTTTCTGCAAACCTTGGGCGCCATTTTTTGAAGTGAAACAACGTTGGGCACCATTTTTGCCCAGATTTTTAGGGATTTTGCCTAGATATTTAGGGATTCTCAGGGATTTTGCCCAAATTTTCAGAGATTTTGCCCAAATTTTCAGGGATTTATGCCCGGATTTTCAACAAATCAAAACTTTTGGGGATGCGCTTGCATCCCCGCCTCCTACACCACTGCTTACTATGGCGATTTCCTTCTGATATATACACCTGAAACTTACGTACTTGCATGCTTCGGCAACAAGATGAGCGAAGTTGGAAAGTGAACCATCAAGTTGCAGGCACTAAAACAACGCAGGCCAAATGCCGCGCAGGTAAAGCATTGTTGCAATTCAGTGTTGGTGGATTTTGCGAAAAGTTCAAAACACACTACCGAGCACTAAATCTGTGTTGGATTCCACCCAAATTGGACCTGGAGAGAACTCTGGTCACCGCAGAATATAATGCAGTGCGTTTGCCAAACGATTAGCCCAGGGTTGCAAAATTTTCTGTGAATTTTAGTAGTGTACATGTATAAGCTTTGCCATAATATTGCGTTGAAAATTATAAACTAGGCTCTGCTACGTCGCTGCCAATCCCGATCGCGCACTCCAAGTTTTTGGTCACGCGGTGCGAGTGCACGACCACATTTTTGCGCCCCTGGTATAGCGGTTTCATGGCATGCTTGATTGTGAACTTTGCTCTTTTCAATATGATGCTTCCGATCTGTACGAAAATGTCTGAGGACCAGGTGAGGTGGAGAACTGGAAGATTTTGCCTGTGTATAGGAAAGGTTAAAGTGGATTCAGTTAAACCAGGGTTTCACAACCTTTCTCTTACCTTGTAATCCTTTGGCATTCTGCCAGATGAGCATGTACCCCTTCAGCATTTCGAAAGATAAGCATGCACCCCCTCAGCATTTCAACAGATGAACATGTACCTCTAAAATTTCTTGTAACAAAATTTTTATCATGATTCAGGTTTTTTTTTAAGGAAAATGTTAGGAACCTGGTATGGATCTGAAGGGACCCGATTTCTCTGATTGTAGGGACCCTATTTTCTCAGATTTTAGGGACCCGATGATAATTTTTTCTGATTCTAGGGACCCGATTTGAAATTCTAGGGACACGAATAGGGTCCCTAAAATGCCCTAAAAAAACCCTGATAATTATTCATAGATATATTTAACAATAAGCATATAAAGATTTTTGAAAATGTTTTTCACTGATATATCGATAAACATTTGGAAATAAATAATATATAAATATATTTTTATCTTCTGTTGCTAACATTAAATGTACCCCTTAGGATAGGCAAATGTACCCCAGGTTGCGAACCCCTGAGTTAAAAAATGCTTCGCGAAATGGTGTAGCCTCGCTTTGCCTAATCTGCATTTTTAGATAACCGCTGTGGAAATTCTGGTTGTTTAAAGCACTGTTCTGTTCTTTGCGGTGGTATGGGAAATCTAGCGTTTTTCCTTTCAGATAAAGGTCTGTCAAATATGAACAGCGATACGTCGATGTAATAAAACAGAAACTTTTTTTATGTTAGGGCCATCTGCGAGAAGTATACGGCGCACTGAACCTCCGAAACCGCGCCAAAGTCATCGTGCCTACATTGAGAATGTTGACAGCCATGGTTCTACAGGTAAGTCTGTGGTCGGCTGCTTATTGTTCTGTGTTTTGCTCTCTCAACGCGTGTAGTTTTGCACCTACAATCTCCTGATTATACACTCCTAGGGATCAGAATGTGCTGCGGATGCAGCTACGTCGTTGGACCTTAGCGGAAGCTTATTTGTTGCTCTTGCGAAATATCAACCTGGTAAGAAATATCCTTGCAGATTTCTGTTCTAAACACCCTTCCTGCTGCTAAAAAGCTTTCCTTCTTTTGCAGACGAAAAACAAGGATTGAAGGCGGCGGCCAGCAACATTCGGATATGCTTGGTGCGCTTCATCCTGGCGTTTTTTGAAACTGGCGGCTTCCAAACAATTCGGCGGGTGCTGGAAGCAAGAGGTTTGTACGCGACTACAAATTGTCACGGACAAAGCGGTTGCGACGACGTTCCGTTTCGCTGATACCAGTAGCGTTTCATTCGTGGCTGCATATCATGCTGCTGATGTTTGTACCTGCTGTAGCACCTGTTTTGTGTTTTTTAAGAAAAAAATACCTGTTTTTTTTGTGATCACCATCGATTTTCGTTTGCGCAAGACTTAAGCTTTGAAACATAACGATTGTGAGGCTGGTTCTTGCAAATTCTCACTTAAGCTTGTCGGCGGCAATTGTTTGTTGAATGGGAAGCCTCTCTCAGATATGGCTGCTGTTGTTCAAGGAACAAACTGCAGTGTTGTTGATTATGACTGTTATGTTAAACAGCAACTTTAGCTTTACTGGCCTTGCATCACAGTCATGATGCTTGTTGCTCGGCATTTCTAATCATTAGTATTGTCTGGAACACCAGAAATTAATTGTTGATTCCAATTTTTGAAACATCAAAAGTTGGTTTTTAATTTTCCCCAATGCACTACAGGTTTCGTCGACTCTGTTTTCCGCGGGCTCTCCAACGATCGGGCGTCAGTGATAAGGTTGTTTCTCTCAACTATGCTCGAGAAAGTGATAAAAAATCAAAAGATTCCCAAAACCAACAAAATCAAGTTGTTGGCCGGGCGCGATGTTCTGAACGGAATTTCCGAGCTATTTGAATGGAATGGGCCTTTAGATGTGGTAAGCGATGGGCGATTGCAGACGTCATTTGTACAGTGATAATGAAATTGTCGTGGGTGGTCTTCAGTTAGGCTTGGCTACCAGACAGCGTGCCCTTGTAAGCAATCATGCCTTGGCTACCAGACAGCGTGCCCTTACAGCAGTCGTACNCAAACCGACATGTGGCCCGCAAGGCCCTCTGGACTGGCCCGCGAAGCAAATTTTATTGGAAAGAAAACTTAACACTTTAATGATTTAAGATAATTTTTATTGAAGATGTCAAGTGAACCAACAATTGCAATTACATAATAACTACTTTAAGTACTTAATTCTAGTGTGATGGATGCAATTGTGAGCAGTTCTCTAGCAGCTTTTGGTAGTCAATTTCGGCATTGTTGTTGTTAGCAACTATCAGAGTGTCATTCAGATGCTTATCAGTAATGGAATTTCTTTGCTTGTTCTTCAGGTACTTCATTTTTGAAAATACTGTTTCACATTGGTAAGTTGACCCAAACAATGAACTGAATTTCTTTGCAAACTTGATCTAGTTGGGAAATTTATTTGAAGGAATGTCTGTGAAAAATTCTATCACTTTCTTTGAATCAAGTTTTCCCTGAAGAGCAATGTCATTTCGAACATCAATTAGTTCAGCTTGTAATTCAGGAGGTGCATTTGCTATATTGCATGTAAATGGATTAGCAAAGATTTTTACATCCTTTTCTTTACCTCTGATATCTTGAAATTTTTTTTCGTAATCCTGATTTGATTTCAAGATTTCGTTTCCATATTTTCGACATTCTAGATTTATTCTTGGCCTCTGAAAAAGTTGAGGAAAGTGAAAAGCTTCAACAATTTTGAGAGAATTGCAATTTCCACAAGGATAACTTTTCTTGAAATGCATTAACATTTCCTAGCAACTCATGGATAAGTTTGTTCTTTCCTTGTAATTTCAGATTCAAATCATTCAGATGGCTGGTAATGTCAACTCCAAATGCTAAGTCTGATATCCACTTTTCGTCATCTAAATCAGGATAATGCTTACCCTTCATTTGCAAGAATAATTTTATCTCTTTAATGAGATTGCAAAACTGTGCAAGTGTTTTTCCTCTACTGCGCCCTCTAACATCAGAAAAATACACAACATCACCAGATTCATTTTCAACTTGATTAAGAAGTTCTTCAAATTGCCTATGATTCAATGCATGAGACCTAATGTAATTAACAATTTTTACAACAACATCCATTACATTTTTGAGATCAATAACTTTGCAGCAAAGAACAGCTTGATGAATGATGCAGTGGTACCAAATTACATCATTTGTAGGCAAATTTAACTCAGCAAGGTGATTATACAACCTAGCAGTGACCCCTTTAACATTTCCAACCATTGCAGGAGCACCATCACTACACATACCACATAATTTTTTTCAGCTTAAGTTCTTACCTTCAACTGTCTTTTTCAAAGCTTCAAAAATATCAATGCCTCTGGTTGTGTCTTTCATTGGGGTTAAGGCCAATAGTTCTTCAAACACTTCAAATTTTTTAGTAACTCCTCGGATGAATACTGCCAACTGAGCTGTGTCACTTATATCATTGCTTTCATCAATAGGCATGGAATAAACTTCAAGATCATCGCACAATTTTGAAATTTCACCTTGAATATGAGTGGAGATTTCTTCAATTCTTCTTGTCACAGTATGTCTGGATAAACTGACATTATTCAATGTGTTCTCTGTTTCTGGACATACATTTTTACAGAAAAATGCAATTGAATCCTTAATGTAATCTCCATCTTGAAAAGGTTTCTTTCTTTTGGCAATCAGCTCAGATATTTCAAGACTAACTGTTGACGCAACCTTGTTTTCACTGTCAGAATTTTTGAAAAATTTTCTTTGGCTTTCAAGTGCTGAAATCAATTAATTCAATTTTCGCTTCCTTTGATCTTCATCAATCAAAAGCATAGTTGATTTGCGAGGGCGTCAAAATGTCTTTGCAAATTATATTCTTTGGTAGCTCCATCAGTCTGATAACAGATAAGACAGAATGGTTTTTCATTTGATTCAGTAAAGAAGTATTGTTGAGTCCATGACTTATCAAATATCCTGTTGCCGTTTTTCTTTTTTGTACAATGCTCATTTTTACTATTTAGCCTTAAAAAGTTTAGATACAGCAACGTTTTCCTTCATAAATAAGATTATTAATTCTTATGGCCCGCGAAGGGTTTCTGAAAGACAAGTGTGGCCCACGAGCCAAAAAGTTTGAGTACCACTGCCTTACAGTGTG
>JGI24022J15233_10006774_pt1 | contig 12495 bp, 3 predicted proteins | sample Ectturendosymbi2_FD_15233 | JGI IMG/M metagenome (IMG submission 15233)
GTGATGTAAGTTAGTAAAAATATTTGACTAATTAGATAATTAATTAATTTGTTTATTTTAGATCATAACTTTTGAACCAGAAATGCTAGAAAGTTGAACAAAGGCTCAAAAGACTCGGACTCGAGCCTAGTTTCCAATGAAAACTTCAGCGAAACACTTTGGCCTAGCAGTTGGGCCCTAGGCCAGGCAACATGAGCCAAAATGACCTCAAAACTACTTCACTAATGACGTCAGTCATAAAAAATCTGCACCCTCCAACCAAAAAATATTTTTTCGAGTGCAATCTACTAGACTGGCCGATCCATTTGAGCCGTTGAACAGCTCTCTAGTGCAATCAGCGGAGGAGCTGAGGTATTGGTAAGGCAATCGAAAACTGCTGTTTTTTAGGCCTAAATCGAAGTACGAATATATCGTAGACCAGTTCTCAAAGTGTTAACTACTTAGCATTTGCGACAATGAAATGTAATATGGTTAAACATGTGTGAAGTAAAGCCTTGTGCTAGTACAAGGAAAACCACCTATTGTTTTCAAACAATTACAGTAAAATCAATCGTTATTGTCAATGTAGAATGCAGATGTGTGGTCATAATACGTGATGTCATTAGGTTTTTGCGAACTTAAACAGGTTAAGAACGTGGCTGTCTTTGAAGTATTAGCATCATGCTGCTCACTCAGCCTGCTTCACACTTTATTATTTTAAAGAGAACCATTGGACTGATTGACTGGAACCTTGAAATCAATATTTCAGTTAATCAAATTAATCAATGAAATTGTATTTAATTATTTGGATTATGCAATTAACTAATTATTCTATTAACTGGAGTATTGAGAGGCTATGGTTTGGGATTTTCAATCTTCGTGTGATGAAACAGCTTTTGTGGTTATCTGGTAGATTTTGTGGTTATCTGGTATATGATTAACTAGATTCATCTTTACTGAGAAACTTTCGTTATTACACATATTATTAAAAACATGTAGCATATGAGTAGAGTTGAGTTTATTGATACAAACCAGGGCTGTGGAGACAGAACTCAAATTTCAGGCTCTGACCCCAGCTCCAGGCATCTAAAATTTTTGGCTCTGTCTCCAACATCTAAAAGTTTTTGGCTGTAGAATGATTTGGTCCATCGAAAATTGAAAACCATTGTATTATTTAAGTGTAGCTTGGCTGTGGAACTGGAACCTAAATTTCAGGCTTCAGCACTACCATCTGAAAGTTTCGGGCTCTGGCTCCAGTTATCCAATATTGCTTTGGCTCCATCTCCGTAGCCCTGGTGCAAATAGACAATTTCATGCAAATTAAATTTGAAGCGTTGGGACACCGAAAAATATGGTTGTCTTGTCAAAAACCCCTTGACAGTTTTACATGGTTCTTCTTTAACCAAGCAGTTTGCATTTTAAATATCACCAATTTGGTTATTATTTTTTATGAAATTATTTATATGAAATGAATAGGCTGCAGTTCTAACTTTATCATAGGCAAGCATCCTTCTTTCCCCTATGATAAAAAAGGATGAAATGCACATTTAAATTTTGCTTCATGTTGTAAGTGATTGCTATTCAGTACTTTGCATAGTTGGCACCATCATTAAGGCACTAACAGGTACTAGCAAACTCATATATGGGCAAGTAGTATTCAAGTTCAAACAGGTTTTGACCAGAATGGAAGTTACACAGAATATGTTTTGAAAAAATTTGGCTCTTTGTCACAGCTAGTGTTTTGCTTAAATCAAGAGTTAACCCTGTGTCATAAAAGACATAAACCCAAGTACAAGTTGTGTCATTGCTGCTTTAGGTAAAGATGTAATAGTTTTGGTTTGGGCTCATTTTGGTGTCTTATATTCTATTTGGGCTTCACAGTGGCATTGCAGCACTTAAGTAGTTTTTTGTGAACCCAATAGTTTCATTTAATCTTTACATGTCAGGTGTGTTCTTAGCAATTTAAATCCATTTTGTTTATTTCCATGCTTATTACTTAGTAGTAATTAAAATGTGATTACTCATTGATATTCATGGTTATGGCATGTTTGTAAACATTTAAAGGGCACATGTAAACATCAAGGGGTTCTTAACAATTTTGTTACCATTGGACGTAGATCTATAGTACATCCAGGGTATGCTGTCCACGTTCTCGGCAGATGTAAATTTACATTTTTGCTATCTGAAGTTCTCGCCTACGTACATCTACATTTAAAAAAATTTTTGTTTTGGAAACAGTCTAAAACATCGACTAAGTTTAAACAATATTAGGTCTTGGAATAAGAATCCAAACTCTCCGTAGTTCAGAGGCTGTTTAAAAGAATGGTTCTTTTGAGCTGGTCCACCAAGGCAGGACCAGGTCCACTGGACCAAGACTGCGATTTGTGTGATGGAAATGCTTTGATGTGCATCCCAATGCTAAGGAAGCATAAAATAATGTATTAAAAACATTTCTGTAAGTATATGTAGGCATGTTAATAAAGTTTAATTGCTTAATGCCAGTGTTAGCTGCTTTTTGTCTCAAAAAAGTGGAACTTGCAAAAACGTGACTCCGGTAGGCCCACGCTTGTTTCAGTGGTGTGTGGCCTTAAATGTTTTGGAAATCATTTGATATGTTGGCAATTGATCAGCGTAAAGGCAACAAAATGTTTCCCAGGTTTACCTTTTTAGTCTGAAGCTAGAAAACACCTAACAGTATCTACCTTCTGGAATTTGAATTTCCTGCCAAAACCATGCAGTAACAGTGGATATTGTGGCGGGGAAACCACCTGGCAACAAAACTGTTAACAGTACCCCAGTGAAAAATTTGGGGGTCCTCAGAAAGAATGTCCAAGTGTTTCCTTTTGATCCTCAGATGCAACAACAACAACGACCACCAATTTGACTAATGACATAACTGCAGGTGAGGAGTCCCCAAGTCAATACCTATAAGAATAAGGGTCCCAGGGGTTGGGAAGATTAAAAGCCAATGCTTTAAATTTTAAACAGTATCATGTGAGTATTGCAGTAAAGCAGCAGTGAACATCGTGGCAGAGGCTTCACTTACTCAAAATTGCTGTTTAACACCTTGACTGTCTGTGTATGATATACCGTACCTGGAAATTGGGGAAAAACCAAGGATATTTCAGTTGTCTTAAGCTCCTCAGCAGATCGTGCTAGAGAGTTGTTCAAACCCCCAAAAGACTCGGAAAGTCTAAAAACATGTTTGGTTTTAGGTTTCGTTTTTTTGGTGAGTGACGTCATCTGACCTGGGCCCAACCACAAGATGAAGTATCTCGCTGAAGTTTTCATTGAAAACTAGGCTAGAATCTGCGTCTTTTGAGATATTGCTCGACTTTCTAACGTTTCTGCTTCAAAAGTTATGGTCTAAAATAAACAACATAATTATCTAATTAGTGGATTTATTACTAACTTTGTTTATTTTAAATCAGTGGTTCTTAACCAGAGGGCGTCAATAAATTTCAAGGAAGGCGCGAGCCCTTACGCGCCCTACAACATTGAAAATTTTATCATTAATTTATCAATAAATACATTTGTTTTTTACAGCTTATTCAAAGTTAGGGGGCTTGATACAAAAGACAATTACTTAACTCTTTGGCGTCCGGCTGCTTTCGGGGATTTTCGGAAAAAAACGCCTAAACACACGTCGCTTTGCACAGGAATATCTCCGTTCCTGTTCGGGTTACGGACCTGGTCGAAGCGTCAAAATACGTGACACGTCTTTTAGTCTGCACTCAAAAATATTTTTTTTGCTTGGGGGGTACGCGTTTTTTTTGAGTGACGTCATAAGTGGATGACTTTTAGGCCTACTTTGCCTGGCCCTGGGCGCAAACCGTTAGGTGGTAGCATTTTGCTGAAGTTTTTACTGGAAACTAGGCTACAATCTGAGTCTTTTGATACTTTGGATGAGCTGCTAGGGTTTCGGGTTCAAAAATTTGATGTAAGTTAGTAAAAATATTTGACTGATTAGCTAATTAGATAATTAATTAATTTGTTTATTTTAGAACATAACTTTCGAACCAGAAACGCTAGAAAGTCGATCAAAGGCTCAAAAGACTCTGACTCGAGCCTAGTTTCAAATGAAAACTTCAGCGAAACACTTTCGTCTAGCGGTTTGGCCCTAGGCCAGGCAACATGAGCCAAAATGACCCTAAAACTCCTTCACTTATGACGTCACTCACAAAAAATCTACAACCCCCAAACAAACAAATTTTTTTCAAATGCAATCTACTAGACTGGCCGATCCGTTTGAGCCCTTGAACAGCTCTCTAGCGCAATCGGCAGAGGAGCTAGGGCAGTGGTAAGGCAACCGAAAACTGCTGTTTTTTAGGCCAAAATTGAAGTACGAATATATCGTACGCTGGCTCTCAAAGTGTTAAGGGAGGCGTGGTCAAAAAAAGGTTAAGAACCACTGTTTTAGATCATGACATTTGAACCAGAAACCCCAGAAAGTCGATCAAAGTATCAAAAGACTTGAATTTTAGCCTAGTTTCTAATAAAAACTTGAATGAATTACCACCATCTAGCAGCTTTGGCCTAGGGCCATATAAAGTGGGCTAAAAANGTCTAAAACAACTCCAGTTGTGACATCACTNACAAAAAAACAAAATCCCAAAATTTTTTTTTCATTGCAGACGTGAAGATTTGCTGAGTCTTTTGAGGGTTTTAACAGCTCTCTAGCGCAATCGTCAGCAGAGATATTCCCACACAAAAACATGTGGAAACTGCTGAATTTTAGCCTTAGGCCCCTGGAAGCCAAGGTGTAATAAAGAAAGGTTTTATTTGATCCAAGTGATCCATCCGACACTGAGTATGAGTTATCAAAGTATATAAAATATAGGAAACTTAAACTCTATAGAAAACAAGTTATGCTGTTTCATTAACAAGATAACATCTTTTTAATGCATCTGTGCACTAACAGGTTTTTCTTTTTACTATCATCCAGCAAGTTGCATCACTGTAAAAAGTGTGTTGTAATTATAAGTAGGAAAGATTAGATACCATCCATCCAGGGCTGTTGATTTGAAATTTTTGTGACTACTGCATATATGATATATATATATATGTAAGTACAAACAATTAACTCTCTAGGTTTGCCTCAAGCTTTCAAGGAGTCAGCAACTAGGCTCTGCTTTCTTTTTTGTCATTGGTTCGAACTTGGACATACCTGTATGCAAGTAATTCATGTTTGAATTCATTAGCAAACTTTTTTAATAGGAAATTGATTGCATGTAACACAAGGGATCCTCAACCCTAAAATCTTATTCAAATAGAATCTATCCTCAGATTTTAGGACTAAGGATGAGTAGTGTTACATAAAATCAATTTCCTATTTAAAAAATTTGCTGATGGTTTCAAACCCATTGCCTTTGTGGAGACTTGTTATGAAAGTACAAAGTCTTATTGGTTGTGGTCAGTTATTTTCACTAGAGATTTATACTGAGTAATTGGGACTTAACCAGCCAGCTGAGTGGCATATTGGAGCATGTGCCCTCTGAAGTTGGTACTTGGATCGGTTACACCTACATCTTAAAACAGTACTAGCTACTTTTTAGTTCAACGTATTTTTAAGCCTGTCCTCAAAAACCCTTATATTCTTTTCTATTAGGCATTTTTCGATTGCCTTAGTGCGGTGCTTGTCAACCGGGTGTATCGTACACCCCAGGGTGTACCAGAATTTTCCTGGGGTGTACCAACTTGATGGGGTGTATAGGGGTGTACCAGATGTGTGCTCATCAAGAACAGTGGCAATCATTGTCGCACATACATATGACTATTATGCTCCAGCGCTGTGAGTTGATTTTTCACAGATTTTAAAACCGTAGCTGTCGGGGGGTGGGTATCAGGGGTGTGGTAGGGCGGGAACATGTGGGAACGGCGTTCCCAAACCTTTTTTATATTTTGCTTTAAAATAAATTTGAAGCAGTTTTAATATGGCTAGCTTTTTGGGAGCGTTTCCACACATGTTAGCACTACATCCCTAGTGGTAGTGGTACTGCAACGTCTTTTCCCACATGCTTGTTTGTAATGTTGGTCAGATGACCATCACACATTCTTCTTTTTTTAAAATGCAGGTAAGAAATGTTTGGGAACCATTGCTCTAGCTTGAATTTTTTCAAGCTAATGTACCAATCATGCTTTTCTCTGCTTATAATAATCATTGCTCTGCAATTATTATAAAAACAATAATCATTATTGTTTTGTAGTAACATAGATAGTAAGACATGTAACAATATTTTCCACATTACTTTTCAAGCAGTTAGCTGGAGCAAAGCAGGAACTTATACCAAGAGGAAATGATTAATCTCTGTGTTAATTTTAACTTTGCACTTTTTCAGTTCAGATTTTAGGCTGTTACTATCTTAAACTTTTGAAAGGTATTGCAGTAAGTTGTTGATCCTCAAAGAAAACTGACAATTGACATGTGCAATTGAATTTTTTAAAGAAAAACTTAGTAGCGAAAGGTATGTTGCAGTTGACTGCATCGCCTTGAACTACTTGAGGCAAGCACAAGAGAAAGAGATGGCAATTCAGGGCATTAACTAACAGGAAAGCAGTCAGCAACAATAGAGCTCTCTTGACGAGTTCACTCTACTACTACTACTAGGTTGCACTATTTAGGGATAAGTGAACAACTGAACTACGATAATTTGCTTGTGGTGACTATCACAGTGATTTGTAACTTTTGGGCACCATCTAGCGGTGACATTTTATTTACATGTGGCGCCATCTACCGACCGCCACAGGTAGTTGTAAAAACGAGCATAGTAACTATCAAAGGAAATACTTCAAGTCAGTGAATCAGGTGAGAGTATGGGTGCCAGCAAGTCACATGTTGAGTGCAACGTAACCCAGTTTTCCAAGTAATTCGGCTCTAGGACATCTCAAAAACGTGTGAGGTCACAGCAGTCTACTAATCAAAATAAGTCAAAAACATTCTTTGAAGCATCTCCAGAAAGTCATTGTCGATGGAGTAAAAAAAGCTGTTTCTATGGAGAAAAGACCCGTTGCCTAACTGAGAAAAATTCCACTATTAAGCAATACAACTAAACATACTGTAGATGTCGTCATATTGCAGAAGATTTGTTGAAACAACTTCTTGACATGCTGAAGAAAGCTCAGTTGTTTGGTATTTAGCTTGATGAAACAACATATATTTCAGAAGAGGTTCAGTTGGTTTTGTGTTGTAGGTTTGCCAATCAGGAAACAAAAACCGTTTTCGAGTTGTGCTGTCTTAACGTTGGAGTTCACTCAACTGCTCCAGCCATCTTCGCAAAATTGAATCAGTTGATTAAAAAACATGGTTTTGATTGAAGTATAAGGCAGTTGCTACCAACGGAGCAGCAGCCATGCAATGCACTACTAATGGAGCTGTTCGAAAAATCAAACACATTTCCCTTGACCGTGTTTCAACCTGTTTTTGGGAGGATTTTTGGTCACAGGCCAAGGTTGTTGTGAAATGACCGAAAAAACGTAAGTCAATTTGGTCATAATGCCATTTTCAGTCATACAAAAATGTCCCAAGATAAAAAATGACCGAAAATTTTTTAGTTATTTTGGAAATATGACCGAAATGTGTCAGCGAAAATAAACTTAGGTTTCAACTCACTGCGTGATTAATTGGGAATTTGTTGCTATGGGTTACATTAAGAGTATAACCAGAAGTCAGGTCTAGAGATTGTTCTTGAGGATGTCAAAAATTGAGAAATTCATCTTTTAACATTCAAAGAAGCATCAAATGTTTTCAGAAGTGTGCAAAGACATGATAGCAGACACAGTGAGGTTATATTTCATGATCAGACACATTGAGTAGCTAGAGGAAAAGTGTTAGAGCGTGTGTTTCAACTGTGGTCAGAGTTGCAGGTTTACCTTGCTCAACAAGGGTACCCAATATTGAACACCGGTATCCACTAATTTTCGAGGCAATTTTTGGCTTATTTGAATCTGAATTCTCTGTCATGGATCGTTCAGCCATTTGCATATGAGGAAATTGACTTGGGCTTTTCGCATGTAGCTGCAACAACGCAGAAAAAGGCAGCACACGGCACACGTAACACTAAAATTAATGAAAGTCAATCTTGCTCGTGAGGTTTGTGCAACACCCAGTATGAATAAAAAAAGAAATCGTCTCATTTATTGAGATTGCTCCCACTGAATTTCATCTGCCAGTTGTGAAAAATGTGGTTTTAGCCCTGTTTCCAGGGCGTTTTTCATAAGAGGATCAACATCCTTGATTGAGCTTGTTTCATTTTATTTCAACAAGAGCAGAAAATCCTTGTTCGCAAAGGTAGGTTGTTGGCATGCGATCAAAAACGTAAATGGCTTAATAGGTAAGATTTCGGTATTCAGGAATGCTGAGAAGTGCTGCGCAAATATCTGCTAAGAAAGTGACATTTACAGTGTAAAAATTGCGTACATTTTACACTTTTACAGCACTGAATTTTAGTGCATGTAAAGGGTGTACAGGTTTTGTTGTAACTTTGAAAATGTGTACCAATACAAAAAAGGTTGACAACCACTGCCTTAGTGTACTAAAAAATTTTCAGCCAGCCTTTGAAAATTTTTTGTGCTGTGACTATAGTGCATTTTCACTGATACAGTTGAAGGAAAAAAGCCTTGTAAAATAATCTTGAATTTAATAGTGTAGTTACAATCTGATGTTTTGAATTTGTGTAGCACACATATATTTATAACTATATGGTCAGTTTCAGATGTTTTTTGAGGTAGTTGGGTGTGCACACTTCTTGAACTTGAAATAGGAAAAATGAGCAGATCTCCGCCTCCAAGTTCTTGGTATCCACCTCAAGGTAAGATGTGACAGAAAATCGGAAAGCTGCTTTTTAGATTCTTTTTATGTCATATTACACAGCTTTGCAAATTTGTTGTTTGTATAATGTTAGAATAATCCTTGCAAGGCACACCATCCCCATGCTGTCCATGGTAAGATGACTCAATGTGCCTTGTTTTTTTTTTATTAATCTGGAACCTTTTCATCTATAGACGTGAATGTGTGGCGGTGAATATTTGTTTAAAAGAGTGTTTCACTTTCATCTTTAATGTAATGCTTCATTTACATAGCTTATCCCAGGGGTTCTCGAGTTTTTTTTAGCTATGTACCCTTTAGCTCAGTGGTGCTCAAACTTTTTGGCTTGTGGGCCACATTTGTCTTTCAGAAACCCTTCGCGGGCCACAAGAATTAATAATCTCAATAAAATTTCCCTAAAAAATTCTCTTAAATGATTAAAGTGTTAAGTTTTCTTTCCAATGAAAATTGCTTCGTGGGCTGCTCCAGAGGATCTTGCGGGCCACGGTTTGAGCACCACTGCTTTAGCTGAACCTAGATGTGTGGCATATCCTCCACAAAGATTATAGCATAAAATGTACCTGCCTCTAGAACAAAACTCACCAAGTGTCAGTTTGTTTAATCATCACTTCATAGGCCTGTATTCAATGTAGTGGATGAGGTTGCCATTGCTTCACAAGTTGATCAATTTTGGGAACTGTCTTAGAAAGACACATGCATGTCATGCTCAACTGAAAGCCTTGTATAAAATTTGTTTTTTATCATACACATAGTTGATATCTTTGCAGCAAGTCAAAATCAAATGCTCCGCAGGAAAAGCATTGTAGCCTACACCTACATGCTCCACTCACTATGCCCATACATTCCGCAATCATTGTCCTTTGTCTGTGTACTTACTACATAACAAAATGCTTCAAAAATGTTTTTACATCACCAGGGAAAGCTTGTGTACCACAATGAAGAGCCAGTACAAGAAACTTGCTCATGTCCCCCTAATATATCTCTTGCACCACCCAATTTGATAACCCTTGCTTTAGTTCAACAAATTTGCATAGCTGTACTGTTGTTCACTGATTGGTGTAGTTTGATTTGGTAAACATTTTGCCTACATTTTCACAATGGTACAAACAGCACACATTTCATGTTTCTGTTTGCCTGAAGTGAACAAAAATTTGACATGTAGTTATTTATCTGTCAATCTCATATAATGTACATTACTTACATTTTCCAGCATAGGAAGCATCAATGTAATGACATTGTTATTGTTGTTTTGCAATTACTATGTCTGTTGCCTGCTGTGGGCTTAAGGAAACTAATTGGTCAGGAAGCCTGTCATTCTATTTCAAGTTTTTGCAGGACATTGAATTTTGTGTGACTTTCAATCAGTTCTAATGAAACTATTTTTACTGATGAACTCACATAAATGCAACTTATTCTGTAGGTTCATTGGAAATGTACATTGGTTTAAATAACTTCATGTTTTGTTGGTAATTCAGTGGCAATGGTATTTGACACCTCTTTATTGTATGTTCCATGAAGGTCCAGGATCTGGTCCTCCGCCAATGCCCTCAAAGCCTTCAGACAGAAGATCACCTGGACCTGGTAATGAAATGTGCATCCTTCAAACAGTTATTTTCTGCTGTGGATAGAAAGCTGTATTAAGTTTAGAAATAACTTTTAACTCCCAAGCATGTTCATTGTTCATGTACATTTACAACCTATCACCATGGTTGTTGGGCTTCGACAAGGGTGTGTGCTTTCATCACTCTTCATAGCGTATTTAAAATGGATAGACAGCCACAGCTGATTCGATGTGGGTGTCACTGTTGGAAGCTGCAGGAACAACTGTTAGCTTTTAGCAGACGATTTGGTACTGCTTGCATCCTCTGAATAAAGCCTTCAATATGCACTTAGATCAGTTTTCAGCTGCATGCGACCAAGCGGGAATGAAAATTAATATTAGAAAGACTCAGGAATTATGCCTTTCCAGAAATCCAGGTCAATATATGTTAAGGAATTACGCCTTTCCAGAAATCCAGGTCAATATATGTTAAAAGTAAGCATTAACACACTGTGGCAGGTCGAGAAGTTCAAGTACTGTACCTGTTCATGAGTGGAAAGCAGAACAGCAAGATTGCTAGATGGATTGGTAAAGCAAACAGAGCCGTATGCGAATTTTGTCATTCAGTGGTCACAAAACGGCCAGCTTTCAAACATTGCAAACCTTTCAGTTTTCAAATTAGTCTTTGTTTCGAACCTCACCTGCAGCAATGAATCTTGATAATAATTGATAGGGTGCGATCTCAGACAATCGACATGGATGGGATTTTTGCGAAAATTTTATGGCATGACACTTTGTAATGAAGTGCACAGTGGTGAAATTCATAAAACCTGGAATGTGGAGCCACTTCTCCGAATCAAGAGATCCCAGCTACTTTGGTTCAGCTATGTGTCCAGAATGTCCCAGGAAAGATTGGCAAGGCAAGTCCTACTGGCTGCACAAACAGGAAAGCAGCCCAGAGGTCGACAGAGGACCAGGTGGTGTGATTACATCTCAGTCTTGGCTTGGTTTCATCTTGGTGTGGAGCCAGCGGAGCTACAAGGGATTGCCGAAAACCGTGATGTACAGTACTTTGAGACCTCCTAGGGATGCTGCCCCTGTGACCCTGCCCAAAGGAAAAGCAAGTGTGAAAATGAACCAACTCCTAAGCAATTAACTTAAGTTAGTTTTTTTTTAAGTATTTTCTGTTGTTTAATATGCTCATCAAAAAGTCTCAGCTCTGTTTGATGAAATTCTATCTGTCTCGCCTAATCACTTCGTTGTTACCACATGCTGGAATGTGTATGGGTCATATGCAAAATATTAGATTTAGGTCGTTTTTTCTGGAAAATGATAACTTTGCTGCAAAGCACTGTATGGCCATCCTGCAGTGTTTCTGCAGCTAGAGCAGTGTTTCTCAAACTTTTTTATTCCATTGCCACCTTTTCATTCTCAATACGTCATTTTCACCCCCAAACACAAGGTAGTAAATTTAAAAAGCAAAAACAAGGTAGTAAATTTAAAGAATTTTTTAAAAGAAAGTATTAAATAGCTGAACTAAGCAATTGTATAACGATGCTAATAAAATGTTCAGGATTCTTGTGAAAATAATCCACACTGTAGCCAGGTACATAGACAATCCAGAGTAAAAATTTAACGGATGAAGTGCTTTAGCAACAACCTCTAACGATTATCATCTAAACTAAAATTTGCAAGAAACTAACAAGTCATAATAGTAGACTGCTGAAGTTAACACAGTGATCGATTAGTGATTGAGCGTTTTTGCCCCCCTATCACCCCCTTAACCCTCAAAATCAGCCCCAAGGGGGCAATTCCGCCCGCTTTGAGAACCACTGGATTAGAGGATCATTTTCCATACATTGGTTGGAAATCATCAGGAATATACTGGTAAAAATTGTTCTGGCTAAAAGCTTGGCGGTATGTACGATGTCTGCTGTTTGCTTTTGGTGATAATTTTCGTCTGTGTTCTTTCCATGCTAGTGGAGTTTTCAATACTTGTTTTAGGCTACGATCGTGCGCCACCTGCGGACTGGTACAAATGGCAAGAATACTTTCGAACACATTCTCCAAGAACCAGCCCCGGGAGAGTTCCACCGAGAACGCACTCCCCTAATAGGTCAGGATCACCTCGTGGTGATCCCTCTGGAAGGGC
>JGI24022J15233_10006777_pt1 | contig 12494 bp, 8 predicted proteins | sample Ectturendosymbi2_FD_15233 | JGI IMG/M metagenome (IMG submission 15233)
TGCTCAAACTTTTTGGCTCGTGGGCCACATTTGTCTTTCAGAAACCCTTCACGGGCCACAAGAATTAGTAATCTCAATAAAAATTTTCTAAAAAATTCTCTTAAATGATTAAAGTGTTCAGTTTTCTTTGCAACGAAAATTGCTTCGCGGTCCACTCCAGAGGGCCTTGCGGGCCACGGTTTGAGCACGCTGTCCTAGTGTAAGAAGACCTATTCTACTTCTAAGCATTTCGGAATACGCTTTTTCCGATGTGCGTATATCCAAAACAGCGTCAAACACCAACGAGCAGCATGCTTATGGCAGTGGTCCTTAAGCCCGGGCCGCGAAATTACAAAATGTACACTGATGGTGACACCACTCGCTTTCCGGGCATGTGATTGGTCGATCCTTCCCATAGAAACATATTTGCGAGAGCACTCCCCGGCCGGGGTAAAATTGTCAAGCGTTGACCTGTCCGCGGTTACAAAAGGGTTGGGGACTACTGCCTCAGTGTATATCTTTCAAACACTTATTGCAGATTTAAAAGATTGTTTGGGACACCCATAGCGTTCTCATTTATGTGCAGCTTGTGAAAAATAGGACTTATCTTTTTGGACCTGCTTCAAACTTTTTGTGAATTAGATAAAGGCGATTTTAAACTGTGGGGATTCCTGAACGATCGCATAGTTCGAACAACAAAAACATCCATTTTCTTGGCCTAGAAAAGGTAACCACCTTTGTGTAATACCCAACAATTGTCGCAGAGAAGCTGGAGTATTTAAACAAGTAAAGACTTTTTGGCGCTCCCGTGTTTGACATCCCCCCAAACGCCTGGTCTGGATCCGACACTGCTCTAAATTGTGTTTTTATGACGAAGCGTCTTATTGCCTTTGAAGAAACGTCAAATCAATGTAGCTATATTCTTGTCTAAAGTTCGTCTCATTTTTATAAACTAACAAAATCTGCATCACACCTCATGCCAAAAAACGCAAACGCCACTTCTCAAGACCAAGGTATAGATATATGATCAGACGCCAGACGAGGCAGTTGCGCGCTGTAGACGGTTGCTCCAGACAGTGCAAACGTGACTGCATTATCTTTATATCGGAGCTGTACCGGTAGTATTACCTGCATGCAATAATGTCGATCTGTCAAATGTGCTTTTGTGTTGTTCTTATCTATCTTCGAGATTTGCTTCGAAAGTTCTTCCGTTCATGCGTTTACTTGAGGAAAATATTTTCTGAAAATAGCAGAACCTGCAAGTTTTCTGTATAATATCAGTTTTTATTTAGACTGAAATATTTTTCTCTACTCACCGCCAGGGGTTTGTAAAGCCGTGGTAGTCGAAGGCCATATGAACGCTTGCNTTGTTTTTGCTCCAACTTTTCATTCGAGCTTTACGGATGGAATATTGTATTGGAACTTCCGAGCTTTGACACCATGTCGTAACATAATGCCTGAAAATTGTAAATGATATAAAAAAGACTAGTACGTGATAAACAGTCAAAGTTTCAACGTAGTAAAATTTTAAAATATGTAAATGCTGATGTAGAAACGATTAGTAAGCAATAAACATGTTGCGAAATTGCACGAACTGGTATGCAAATGCATTTGTTTGCTCACCTTGTAATTGAAACCATCTCTTGTACATCAAATGAAATCTATCAGAGTCGCAGTTTTGAGAAACGTCGCCACACAACAATCGCATATTCAACTCATTCAAAAACTATTGCAATTCATTAACTTTAAAGATCTGCACAAAAATTGGTAGGACATTTTTCTTTTAAAGTAAGTTCAGAGCAAAATATGCAAAACGGTTTGCAACTGAATCAAAAATTCTTTGCGGAATTGCGTGAAATTACCGCTGGTATCGTTGGAATGATCATGTTCGCCTTCGGCGTTGTCGTTTATTGAATTGTCATGTTGTTGTCTCGAACCTGCAAATGCGACTTTGCCCTAAGTTCTTGGAATTCGTAAGTGTCTTTTTGTGAATGGTTAAGACCTGAGTTTATCACTATTGGCGAAGATTACATTTGAAATGTTTCTTTGCGACTAATCAACGAAATGCGGAGACACCAAAAAATTAAAAAAACTAGGTTGAAGAAAACTTGATTGCCCAGCCGAATGTCGTCTTAGAGATTTGGAAAACATGTTTCTAAACTTTTGTAAAAAAACGCGTCCTAAGGCTTTAGTTTGGGTATATTATTAAACCCTTGCAAAATTAGTCAAACTCAAGGCTGGTAAGATTTAGATCATGAGTGCGCAACACAACATCGAACACAAACGCGCACACATTAAGTGCCCCCCTACGTCACCAGGTTTTGAAGACCAATTCAACAGGACAGAGAAGAGATAAAAGAGACAACAAGTAATAACCTTGCCGAAACGCAAAACATGACCAGAATGAATCGTGTTTGGTCAGATTAAGTCTAAATAGCAGCAAATGTGACATTTATTCAAGTGAGATTGCTGCTGTAGCTTCGCAAAGTAAAACCACATGGTGTTGCGTAAATGGAAATATAGTAGAATACATTTGTAAATAAGTTCGTGAATATGAAACATTCAATTTTTTGCAGAATTTAACTTTGCTTGCAAAGTCAGTTTCTATTGCCAAAGTTTAATTAATCGCTGCAATTGTAATTTCAAAGCGTATTTATTTCCCATCAGTGACTAACATATGGCAAAAAAGATGGGCTAGTGCACATTCGCTAAGGGTCTTCATATTTATGATGTTGAAGTATAATTCACAGGTATAATTGACTTTATTGTACTCATGGGAAAACATTTAGTTTTTGAAGTGTATCAATGACTTCCAACAACTGACGGTGCAATTACAGTAAAAAACATAATACGTTTATAGTTATTTCCAACAAACAGTAAGTGAATGTTATTTACCATGTGTCATCTCAAAACTGCTACAGTCTAAACTGTTCTGACCCTGTAGCATATGTTCTTCAAACAGTAGCCTGACAAAATGTTGACAAAAGTGCTTTAAAAACATCGAGAAGTGAGCAGTACTATTACATTAAATAACTGTGGGGCATCTCCGTAAAAGTCTTACGTGACGTTGCACAGGGTGGAACACGCGTTTCAATAGAATTATCTTGTTGCATACTGTATTTGTTTGGTTGTAAGCCGCCGCTTATGAAGTTTTCTTCATCATTTCATGGGGTTTGCAATCAAGGACGGTTTAAACTTTTTTTTTCTTTACCTTATCGAAAAGTGTAGATAACGCTCGATCTTTCCTTGGCTACGTTTTATCGACCAAACTCTCTTTTCGCGTTCTGTTCTCTTCAGATTCACGTGCAAATCCGTCGCAGGAGGGATTATGATAAACACAAGGCAATTATAGTGGCAAAGTATAATCCTTACTAAGGTTGCCAATTAAACTTGAAAGGTGCTAGTTCGCGGAAATATCTCGGAGGCTTAGGTAACTTATGTTCAAGTGCGGCTCACAATGCAGCTTATATTAATATTTAACACCATTTCGCGCGGCTTACACTCCAGGACAGCTTGATCGTTTCAAACTACCCATCACTTGGTGCTTCGCCTTCCCCATTGAAAAATTTGTACGGGCATAGTTCTAGCCATTTAGGTCAGTGGTTATCAACCACTGTTCTGCGAGCCGCATGCGGCTCCCAAGCATCCCTTCGTGCGGCCCTCAGCGGTCTTTAAATAAAACCTCTAATATTTTGTGTAACAGACTTCGTTCTGCCACAAAACACAACGTGCCCATTGACATGTGTTAGAACGTTTTTAATGCCGCTCTCTAACAAAGTCGTAAGTCTGGATTTGGCTCCCTGCAGCGAAAACATTGAGAACCACTGTTCTAGGTGGACTACAACCCTCTGAAACCTAATGATCCATGTTTGAAGGACTTAAAATTTAGAAAACCGTCCAAATTCAAGGGAGAACCCACCTTTTCGCCCCTCATGGCTACGCCCCTGCCGCTGCCTGAAAAGTTTGAGAACCACTATTGAGAACCATGCCATTAGTGTTGAAACAAATAGACCGACAGCAAACCTGCATCGTTAGAAACTGAAATCGAAGCGCTCACCAAAACGGGCATAACGAGACGTGCCGTTATCGCGTTAACTAAAGACCAGGGAGCGTTGCCAGTGGTTGAAAAAATGACAAGTTCTCCATTTTCATTTGATGTCCCCGGTCTGGCAACTGGTGACGGCCTTTTGTTTTTTCGCTGATGTAGCTGCTTCTGTACATGTTTTGGCACGCCCATCGAGACTTTCCTGTTGTAGTCACCTAATTGTAACCGTTGCAGTGGTGAAACCATTAAGGATTAATTTGCGGCAAGCTCCTGCCAAAACAAACCTTTCTCCCCATGAGTTGGCGCTTGGAGGTGTTGGTTGCAGTGTTCCATTTTTCGACTTGGCGCAATGCTGTAGAATGCGCTAAGGCTAAAACAAACAGCTAAACGTAAAATTTTGCATGCCTGACACTTTATGGTAATGATCCGGTGTGCAAGAAATGGAAGACCATGTTTCTGCTGTTTACTACATCCTAAATTTACGGTGATCGATAAATCATTCCTGTTTGTAAGCTTTTGAAACCATCAAAACGTCGGAGTGAACTTGTAAGTACGCCAGACTAAGAAAACAACAACATTTTGCAAAGAATTTCTGGCGTCCGTTGTTTTTCGACTTCCCCTTAAAAATTCAAGTCTGGATCCGCCACTTGCTAAATGGTGCAAGCTGATGGATTTGCGGCATTGAAGGGAGAGTGCAATGTATTTTTGAACGTGAGTGACATAACAGAAAATTGATCAGATTTTTGATGCAACCTGCTAAGTGCAACTGTTCTGGAAGTACTGGTATTTAGAAACTTCAGGACTGTATAGGCGTTCAAAATGCCTAGTTCGTTTTCTTCCTCAAAATGATTTTGCTAAATCCTTGTTCATAATTATATCTTTCTTATCAGCAGTAACTTAGCTCCTGTTTTTAAGCCGAATTGAGCATTATATGCAAAGTGTGACGGTTGCCCAGTTTTAGCGATAGCATAGAGACATTTTACTGGGTTTCGCTGTCTCACGTACGTAAGGGTTGGATAGCCAGTATTCTAGCGTTTGGCTTTCATTCCCCTGTGAAGACTTCTTATTCTGCATTGAGCAAAGGTTTCTCTTCTCAGGTCCTCTTACTGCGCCGTAGTAGGATTTGCAAATTAAACTTTACCGGGTGCAAAAAAAGCGTAGCCATTCGATTTACTTTTAAACGCTTGTAAATGGCAGTTTTTTTTCACATTATGTAACTTTATTGTTACCCTCTTATGGTCAGAAACAAAAGCGTCTATAGAGTAGACTTAGAAATAGCTGCAGGAGATCGCGCCAACTTGTAACACGGGCGCGGGCGCTGTAAAACCAGGCAAGAAATTGTACTTCGAAAAGCCCTGAAGTTGGCAATCCGGGGGGAGAGTCGATTTCATTGAAACTTCATTGTCAAGCAGGTTTTTTTAAGGAAAGTGTTAGGTTCCCGGTATGGATCTGCAACGACCCGATTTCTCTGATTCAAGGAACCCGATTTTCTCATATTCTAGGGACCCAATGATAATTTTATCTGATTCTAGGGACCCGATTTGCAAATCTAGGGGCCCGAATCGGGTCCCTAAAACACCTTAAAAAAACCCTGGTCAAGTCATTACTGTAATACTTCACAACACTGCTGTGACAAAACAACGAACAGCAAAATGGCCTTATATCGAGAATACTTTTTTCAGAATTATACAAAATCATGGTGATTAAAATTACTTTCGTAGGTTTTAGGGAGGGGGAGATCGCCCTAATCGCCCCCCTGGATCCTTCATGGCTTGATTCCTCGAAACCTTGCATCAAACCCTGAGCTTATAGTTGTTGAACTCGAGTACTACCTACATGTACTGACATGAAATGAAACGTCCGCGCATCGACACCTGAAAGCGTCATTTGCCGCGTTCCAACCGTTAAGACGTTCCGCTGATCGCTGTCGGCAGTTTCGTCAACCGCTGAGATAAGGGAGGTTCTGATGGCAATAGTATTCGCCGTTTTGAAAGAAATTCAACCTTCTTTTACGACCTGCTCGGCGTTGCATTTCTTAAAGGTTCAAAAAAGAAGCTTTCTGAAGACATGCAATGCGCAAGCGATCAGCAACGTGCTTACCGGGGAAAGCGTGAATGTGTCGCTCCTTTCTAAAAGAATCTGCAAACAAGTTCTACTGCCAATATTTGTGTTACACGCGCCAGTTAAAGCGAGGCCAGCATGTATTTTCCTCACGCAGCTGTGAATGGTGACACTACTCGTGGCAAAAGAGTGCTTGTCAAAAAAGAGTCCATCCTTGAAAAACGCATCATTACCAGTTTACGTTCTTGCAAATACTGCAAATACAAAAAATCGTTAGCTGTTTACGTTTTTTTTGCGATGACTGTCAACACGAGGAGACCTGTAGTAGCGGGGACTGTTTCCATGCAATGTCTGACACTTCGCGAAATGCCGTTATTGTCACGTCAACATCTGCAAGCGCGAGCATTCCGATCGCTTGAAATTAAAGATCTGGTATCGATTCTAGGAGGCCTTGGTATACCACGTTTTCCACCATGATCCCGAACGCAGTCAACAGTAATCACGGCTACATTACCGCAAACAACAGTTTCAGTTGAACAGCTTGCACTGACAAGGCCTGTAAGAGACTATTAACTATTGCATTTATGTGGGAGGTATTTATAGTTTAAGGCTTCATCCAATGCTGAAATTCCTCTGGGTAACACGATTTTCATAGTTAATTTTTCGTAGTTTTATTTTGAGACCTTCCTCAGTGCTGTTTCATCAGTGTTGAATATGGGCAAAACTTTCTTTCCAAACACGATCTTTCTATAAATTCAAATGTTTTTCATAGTTGTTCCCAAGTTTGAACTTGTAAACCAATGTCCTTTTCATCTTTGATTAATTTTCTTAATGAAGTTTCTGAGCTTTGCCGATGGTCTTCCAGACACAATGGAAATTTTTGAGGATGCTAGTTTCAGATCATGTTCGAACAAATTTTTCAGTAAATGCTGGTAGAAAAACGATTTCTCATCGAGGAGCTACTCTTTGGGCAAATGTAGAGCATCAATGCAAAGACAAATCCAATAAGGCCTTTAGCAAGCAATACCGATCATTTTTGTCGTTGCAATATGAATAAATGTCCGAAAATTATACTACTGGATACATCCTGTTAAATTTTTAAGAAAAGTATAATCTCTTCATCTGTATTATCGTTTATGCATACGTTTGGCATGCGTTTCTGATTGCTCGTGTGGTTTGTAATGTGGCGCTTGGCATTTTGTGGTAGGCAACAGAACTATTTCCATGGTCCTTATCTCAGGTCTGTTTCACTGTTATACGTAATTGTGTCTTTGTTTTCACTTTTGGCTATCACTGAAATGTTTCATTGCGCTGGGGCACTTCGATTGGATAACTACAAGGTTTTCGGTGTCCTGGCTGCAAGGTTTCACTTTGTTTGTTTTTTTATAAATAAGTACGAATCTGATCTAGAGTCTAGATCATTAAAATGCTTCTTGACGAGTTGTTTCCATCTACGTCGCCGACAGCTTCGTCTCGTGTGTGTTGGGACGTGTGTATTTGCCTCGAGTATGATGAAAATTCGCAAGTGTCTTACTTTGTTTTCTAAGCCCGCTAAACAATGTCTTGTGGGCCTTGCGACTGAAATAAATAAAACTGTCAAAACTGTCAAACTGTCGTGCTCGAAGATTGCAATTAGCAGCAGAAGGAATGTTCTAGGAAATTTGCAGTAAATATGTTTTAATAGAACTAACGGCAAAAAACACAAGGAAATCAAAATTGTAACGTGCATTTTTCAATGCTTGTTGTAAGGATTATCCTACAAAGATGAACTGTCTATCTGCTAAAGAAAAAGCACCTGTTGCGCGTCATATGTCGCGAATATAAATTGTCTTTGGCGTAAAGTTCAAAGCACTTTGATCATGTGAAAAGATCTCGGCAAGAGAGAATAGTTCGTTAACAAGCTTTTATCAAATGCGAGCTCATTTGACTGCAGCTTTATCGGCGCTGGTAGTTGGTGGTATCACCAAGGTCTCCTGAATGTTTCGCTAGGAGGCCTTGCTACTACGCTCATCGTACCTGAACCTAGAGTGACGCAAAAAACGAAAAAGTATTCCATGCAGAAAAAACGTATGAAAAACGGCCGAAAAACTTTCAGCCGCGTTTAAGGCAACGGCACGTAAAAGCGACCGTCAGTGGTGATTCCATTTTGTTTGAGGGAAACAGGATTAAACTTTGTCAAGTGCGGAAATACGGCCAGCAAATGGTTTTGAACAGAACTGGACGTCATCAAATAGTTAAATTTTAAGCCTGTGCAATACACCAGCTTGCATTGTCAGAGGCCAAATTTGTTTCAAAACCGGAAACTACAACGACCATATCGGTAAAAGTACGAAGAATTTTGCAGAACCTGGATATTTGCCGTTGTCCAATGTCAGTGTGGCAAGCTGTTTGCGGTTTGAATGTGCTTACAACCATAAGATTGTTAAGGTGACCTGAATGCACCAAATGGATTTTAGGAGTGATGCGCAAATTGCGGTGCTTATTAGTTTCAAGATTATTATCTTTTCATATGACTCAGCTATTAAACAGGAACAATACTGACGGCCATTGCGCAATAATGAAACCAATTGTTAGTGGAAATAAAAATAAATGAAACCACAAAGGCAAAATAGCTGATTAATGTAAATACGAGTGTCACTGTGTCATATAAATTGGTGAAAGATCGTGGTGGTCATGTTGTCAACCAACCCCATATATCATTTTATGTGTAGTGTTAAGAAAATAATAGTTGGTAATCAAATGCAGAAACAAACAAACAAACATAGACAAAAACAAATAAACAAATTTAGAACATGTTGAAGTAAATTTACAGATGAAGAGAACATGCCTATGTACACAAAGGAGTGGGTCAAATTTAATTTGGGAAATTTGGTGTGGTCAAAAAATGTTTAAACAAAGTATAAGAAGTAAAAAAAATTGATGAGGTTTAAAAGTAAGACAAAACAAAACGAAGCTATGGATTATAATTACATGTCGAAAAATGGGATGTGCACAGGAAAGAACGAGACACATACATAAATAACAGACAATATTACATTAATCAAATTTCCGAAACTCTCATCGTTTAGTTTTTGATAAGTGAAAGGTTGCTCAAATATATAGTTATATATCTTTTTCATGTGTAAGGTGTTTCTTCAGTTTCCATTTGAAGGTAAAAGTGGTTCAAGACTTCATACTGTCTGGTGTTGAAGACCACACTTTTGGGCCAACAAATGTAAGAGCACATTTTCTTGATGAAGAGTTGACTCTAGATAAAAACATGCTGTTAGAAGTGAATAATCTGGTGGGGTAAGAATGAATGGAGCTGAGTGGAATAAAGTAGTTATCAAAATGGTATGGAAGCAGTTTGCTGTAGTAACAGTTCATAAATTTGCCTATTGATAAGGTATAAAGTTTGGGAAGGCATAATATATTTAGGTGCTGGAAAGAATCTTCCAGAGATGTTTGGTTATTTGGTCTTATTAGTTTTATAGCTTTATTTTGGAGATTCATGAGAGGTTAAATTGTTGCGTTTGAAGCTCGTCCCCAATTGATGATTGAGTAAGTAAGGTAGGGTTGAATTAAAATAAATAAATTAGCAGGTTATAATGAAAGTAAAACCGTGACAGGTTGTTTGATCTTAATGACAGTGGCGTGCTTTGCAGTGATGTAAAACTTTAAGTTCTGTATCAGGGCTAAATCGCAAAAATCAGCAGAGACACAAAAGCATAGTTACTGCATGTGAAAATACCGACAGCCAATACATTCTGCTGAGATATACCGCCCATCAAAACCCATTTTGAGAGGGCTGAAAATTTCTAGGTATAATGCGACTTTGCTGACAGCAAAAACAAACTTCAGTGCACTCGCTTGTTTGGTTGCGTTTAAGTCGACGTCCAGCTAGTCGCTAACGCTCAAATACCTGCGAATTCTTAGTTTTTTTCTGACTGCATAAAGCCGTGGGCGGGGTTACGTTTAGCACCATCCGCGACCACCTTCAAACGGTGGTGTAGGAAGCAAGTTAGCTTTTACACAAAGCTTATTAAAATTTGTTTGATTTGTAGGAAACGGCGCTTCAATGCATAAACTATTGCTAATAAAACTGCAACGTTCAGACAAACCTGCAGCGTTTTTGTAACCCTTGTATAGCAGCAATTGAGCACTGCCGCTGACACAGAAAAATAACCTTCTGCTTGTGNATCTAGTGTCGTGCAGGATATTAATAAAAAACAGAATAAAACATTCGTAGACATAGTTGAAATATTTATTTTATTATTTTTTAGATACAATGCACTTCCACTACCTTCTCTTGTTGTTACAAATTACTTCTCACATAACATCTACGACAACCAATATTCTGGAGATTGGTCGGAAAATGACCGAACTATATTTGTGTGACAACATAGTTTTGCATGAAGACTACGTATGTTGACTGCAAATTACTGTAATGTCCGGTGCAAAAAATATTTTGAATAAAAAATAACAATTGGTGAANAAATGTTTTCACTTTTTTCAGTGAAATTGTCTCTTGTAAGATAGAATGGAAAGCATGAAACGTCTGTAAATTTTGTTCAAAGTTCTGTTTTTTGTGTTGCAGAGAAGTTTGTTTTTCAATCACGGGAATCATCAAATCTGGAGATTCTGCTGTTCTAATGTAAGAAGCATTTACTGTGCTTCTTCACTTTGACAGAAATGGTGGAGCTAAAATTTGTTTGTGAAAATGTATTACCTCTATATTCTAACCAGGCTAAAATCATTTCGATGATAAATTTGATTTGGTCTATCTGCGACTCTGCGTACTATACCCATCAAAACAATTCTTTCAAAGCAACGAGATATCAGAGTAAATCTTAAGCACAATATATATTTTTCATTTCGATTGAACAAAAGTAGATCTTTCATTCAGGCAGGATCACAGTTGTATTGATTTTCAAATACTGTGAAATATTTTAAGAAAAATAAAAACGCTTGATGACTGGCGATAATCACGGCTGATGTGCGAAGCTGTTTTATCGGTGAAAATCGCATCGAGGCGTCTAGGGATGGTTGCACTCAGCTCTGGCTTATTTTGTTAATGTTTGAAACTGTAAAAGAAAAGAGTTGGAAAAAAACACGTTCGCGATTTTTTTATCTTACTGATTCGAAAACGTTCTTTGAAACCACCGCAAACATTAGCTAGATCCATCACACTTGACTTGTTTTTGCACAAAAAAGCGTTTGTGAAACGTTTCAAGAGTTAAACATTTCTTTCGAAAATAGTCATCAGTTCTTTCTTTTAAAATTTACCGATCATTGTTTACAAAAAGTGACCGTAAATAAAAACTATATGACCGTCTGAAGTTGTTTATATGTTTAAGAACTTAAAACACCACTCGAAGAGTCTGAAAGATTCGATTGACGCATTGAAAAGGAATTGCGAAGAAATTCTCGGGATTATCAATCGTTGTAGAAAAACATGGTGAGAGTTTTGTTAACACTTTCCGAAGGTGTGAAAGTGGTGGTACTAGATCGGTTCTTGTGAGTGAACAGATATATAGAAGCTTGAAAGGAAATGCGCTTTGGTCTAAAAACTCGAGGTCATTATCTCAAACCCAAGCACGAATTAGTTGATTTTGAGAGAGAAGTTACCGATGCCAAAGAAAGCATTCAGGAATAATCTTACTATTTTGCAATGAAGTACCGCATGTTTTGGACCATTTGGCGCACCGGATTATAAGGCGCAGCATCAAAAATTAAATGCTAGCTGTTCTTTTTTCATACATAAGGCGCACCGGACTATAAGGCGCATTCAATGAAGCAAAACTCAGATAACATGCGATTGAGTTCAATTGGACAGATTAAACTCTTTTGGATTACCGCACATATGGGGGAGTTCAACCTATCACATATGCCTAATCCGCTAGACACAATTAGAATAAAATAAAAGTTGTGTGAAGGTTTGATTCAGTGTGCACCAATACAATCAGGAGCCTCATGGAGTAGTATGATCTGTTATATGTGGTAGCTACTCTATACGCTGCTCATTGCTTTTGTTCACTTAAAAGAAATCTCCAAGCAAAATTATTATAAACAAGCTTTCCAAAAGTGCCATCACGATATAAAAAAAACATGGAAGCTTGTCAATGAAATAATAGTAATAAAAAACAAATCCCAACAAAAAAAATAGGCTTTCTGAAGACTCAGAATGCCAAAAACAATGTGAAGATTTGAACAATTTTTTCTCAGAAGTTGGAAAATCCCTTTCTACAAAAATAAAACCATCCCAACCACTTACAGACACTTTATTACACATATAAATCCAAAAAATTCATTATTTCTAGCTCCTACAGATAAATATGAAATCCAACTTCTCATCAAAAACCTTAAAATGAAATCAAATAGTTCTCCCAATGACATTCCATCCAAATTTTTAAAAATAGCTAGTTGCATT
>JGI24022J15233_10006786_pt1 | contig 12489 bp, 5 predicted proteins | sample Ectturendosymbi2_FD_15233 | JGI IMG/M metagenome (IMG submission 15233)
CTTATCGAGCTGCCTGCTGTAGGTGATTTTCTCCTTTCTCGCATCTTCCACATGATCTGTGTCGAACACATAAGATTTCCAGATAGCGTTGCACCGACCAGTTGCGCACTCATTAGAAACGGCCACTGAGCAGCAGAGCTGCAATCACTTCTCCATGACAAGATCTAAGTTTGAGAAATAAATGTTCAACATTTATACGTCTTGCAGCCAAACCACCGGCATGAACCAGCAAGCAGCACTGAGCTGGTTCAACACTCACGGCGTGGCAGCGCAAATGATTTACACTTGGTTCAGTTTTGTAATAGGTTTCCATGGACGACGGCAGAATCGTTCCGCAGTGGTGCTCAGAGTAGCCACGCAAGTTGCCCAAGCAAAAATATTGCTATTCCCGTAAACTCTAGCGTACCCAATCACAGTAAAACCACAAAATATTAGAGGTTTTGTTGAAAGTAGTCACCAATCCACCATACTAAACTAAAATCAGAAGGAAATATATCGTTCCCAATCTCGTGCAAATCTTCCCAAAGACTGCGATCCCGGCTTTAATTTCAAACTACGAAATCAAAAAAGAACGGAAGAACTGCTTCCAAGCGCCTGTAGTGCGGTTATTTCGATGACGGGCACTACAGATCTTGCAACTACTTGAACATGTGAACTGCTTTGATGAAGCTGTTGAAGTGGGTTAGTTTGGTGTTGGGAGTTGTTCAAGTGAAACTATTGTAAGTATCAAAGTAGAGGAAAAAGATTTGTGTAGACTAACTTTAGAAGAATTACTTCGGTACTGATCACCACTGCCTTGAGGGGATCCGAATTACGGAATTTCGCTGACTACAGCCGAGTGAACGTAAAGTGACGTATGCAGCTGATAAATGACCTTATAGGTTCGCCAGCAGACTTTGAAACATATAGCTGTGCTCGTATATATTCTTAGATGATAAAGTTATGCAGAACACTGCGAAGCGATGGAAAAATACATCTGCGTTTGCTGCCCGGAAAAACTTTGCCCGCTTTGAGTCTAATCTGAAAAATAAAAACATACATCAACATGGCAGACGGATTGCCTTTTTCAAAAAATTTCTGAGAAAATCTTTTCCTCACGTTTTGTGAGACACAAGTTTCATATAATGTCAACACTACAAGGGTTTTTTCACCGCAGCGAATGTCACTACCGTCGAATACTTAAGCTCGCATGCACTTCAACAGGGATACACCAATGTCGCGCCACTCGGATGCATCACATAGCCTGTTCACATGGCGCCTTTTATTGTGGCCTAATTGTGGCTTTTTGTCGATTGTGGCTTTTTATTTGCTGAGTCACGCTTAAGAAAGCCACACTCTCAAACGTGACTCAGAAAATAAAAGCCACAATCGACCAAAAGCCACAATTTGGCCACAATGAAATGCGCCATGTAAACAGGCTAACAGAGTTGTAAGTTAGACCGGGCTTTTCGGGTCGGGCCTGGTTCGGGCTCAACTTTGTCAAAATGTTTTAAGCCGGTTTCGGGCCTGCACACTAATTTTATTCGCAGCGATGGCCACTTTTGCCGCCACTTACTGTTGAAGTAATCGAGTTGATTAAATCTTCATTAAAAATGATTAATTGGGGATTATATATTCATGTTTACTTTCCTGCGCCACCAATACCCCGCAGTTGCGCATATCTTGACTGTAAACTTGATCAATCGGTAAATTTGACTTTCGGACCTAATCGGGCTTCAAACATAAATGTCAGCCTCGATCCGGATTCGAGCTTCCAAATGAAGCCCGTTTACAACAATCATTAACTGCATTATTGCAGGAATATGAAGTTGTGTCATTGCGAATGCCGTTTTTACAACTCCGGTATGAATATTGAAAGATCACATTAACTGCATCGAAATATATCAAAGTTGGAAAAGATGAAAGGAGAGCTCGGGGTGGCCGCAGCAGTCCTTCGGGAAAACGTCGGGATGCTTTCATAAAAACAAAAACTTTTAAGAACTGTAAATCGAGGGGTATCCCCGTTTCCACCCAGAAATCTGTGAAGGTAAAAACTCGAGCTTACAACCGATTGAATTGTCGTCAAATCCTCCGGGGCAGCTGATATCGCGAACCTCCCGTGAAGAATCAGTAGTTACGTCATACGCAATTAGCATCACAGNATGCTTGCATCCTAATAAGCAGCAATGTGCCGACGTCTTATCCTTTACTGAAGGTTTAACACCGCTCATNTGTGAACATCAAGTNTGGGTGTTTTCGGGTAAAAGTTCTTTGAATTTAAAGAACAGCAGAGTCGGTGATCGGTTTCATATATTTTCAAGTTTGTTGGTCTGCAACCAATTGAAACGTGGCATACGCTGCTTCGAATTGACTTCAATTTTTTTTAGACACTGAACAATCCTGTTGCACGAATCTGTACGCGAATGTGTAGTCTGTCGACAAGCAAGGAGTGTTCTGCAATCGGCTCGTGGGAGAGTTCTGTTTTGCCGCGGAAATTGCGCAAGGTCGCGTGCGCCTTTGTACGAAGTGCTGCTGAGTGATCGTTGTAACTCAGCCATTGCAGGTAAGAATGCAGTGAAATAAAACATATACGAGATTTACATTTCTAGTTAGGGTTGCCAGATGGCCGGTATTTTACTGCAATTTTAGCAGAGACCGGTAAGAAGCCGGTATTTTAAAAAAAGTGCCTGAAGCCGGTATTTCGAAAATAAATAATTTGCGGTAACTGCGAAAAGAACAAACGCTGAACTTCTCAAATTGTAATGACTTTAGTACTGAATGTTGTCAGGACAGTTCCTTCAGCGAAGTTCATTTACTACTGATGGCGCAACCCTTGATGCGATTGTGACATCACACACACGCCAAAATGTAATGAGTCAGCCAAAATAAAGGCAAATTATTACTTTTTGTCTTANTCAGCAATGCTCATTGTCTCTGTTTCCCTGCTTCTTTGTTTAGTCATACACAGTAGACGCCGGATAATAGATTCTCGGTTAATACAACCACCCGCTTATTGCATCCAAATCGCATGGAACGATCATTTCAAAAACCGTCGCCAGAAGGTCTTCAACAAGAGGGCTTTACGTTCGTGCAAGAGGGCTTGACATTGTAAAAATTGACAAAACCCCACTGATTTGTATTGTTTCGTATTTCGATTTGGGAAGGCTTGGAGCGTTGTTAGGGGGGCTTAACCCATCAAAGTCCCTGTGGCGACGGGACTCATCATTTCCCATCGTTAAAACTCCGGTTAATACATTCAGCCACCGCTTAATTCATCCATTTCTGATTCCCATGCAGGCAAACTGTTTTTACTTGACGGAACAGTATTTGAGAAAATGAACATCCTTAAGGAAACACCTTCGTTCACATTAAACCCTGCAGTTATCGTTTTTTTTTATGTAGATTACAGTAATTTGCTAATGCTTAGCGTAGGGCTATAGACTATGCTCACAAAGCATATGTTTATAAACTATTTAAAATTTTTTTAACCAAGCATTGTGGGAGCTTCATGAAATTGAAAAGAAAATAACACGCAGACTAAATGCATTGCCAAAAAAGCGTTCTTTTAAACATTGTTATTCGAGAAACTCGTACCATTAAATATCCGCATACGCATTTTGTCACAATTAAGATCTGGCATGGCACGGTTGACCGGTTTTTTTACAAAACGCATCTGGCAACCCTAGTTACATGTGAAGCTTACATTGCAAGTTTCAAAACGAGTGAACGAATGCGCCAAAGCAATGAATCCCCATCTTGATAAAGATATACTTGAACTTACAGTACGTTACTTCCATTTTTAACAAAATAAGCCATAGGCCCATTTTTGCACGAACACGTATTACTCGTTTATCAACCCTGAGCGACAGCAAATTATGTAAGGACATGGAATTCAATAGTAAAACGTTGAAAAAACAAGTTTCGTTGCCTTTCTGCCGCAACAGATTTTGGTCACAATACACTTTGGCCTGATTTTACCGTTTGTAAACAGTCGATACCAGGCTAAGCGAGAGATGCACAAGCGATGGAAAGACAGAAATGGGGTGGGCAAGTAGAGTTAACTGGCACAGCTGTGTATGATGTGATGGTTCTGCTGCTGAAAAAGACCGAACCAGGATTTTTCCAGCAAGCGACTCAAATCTAGCTTTGCCACTGTTTATATCAGAGGTGATCTAACCGTAAGTCACCTTAACTAATGTGCGAGCAAATGCATTGCAGTTCGGCAAAAGCAAAGCATTGCCGATGCCCTTCTCGCAAAATACACACAACAGCATGCAAAACCGTTCGTCAAAGTGTACGAAGGGTCGCTGTTATTCGCAGAGGAGGACGTGCGAAATTTGCGAAGTGTGGTCCAGCTCACGTGTTATGGCTGAGCAAGCGCTCGACGCTTCAGCAGAGCTCCAGCGATGGTAACGTAACAAATGAATTACGTCATGAGCCATAGGCCGCCCGCTGATGTGGCGCCTGTCACGTATGATGCGTGAAAGTCAGCGTTTCTGGTGCACCTGAGGCTTTTGCATATTTGCTTGCCTGGTTTCGCCGCTTTCTCAGTTAATGGTGCGCGTGGTGGACTGGAAAACGGTGCGATAAGCGAAGGTGACTATTGACGGATTAGTTTTTAGCGGAAGTTCTTCGTTTCAGAAAAGTCCTTTCTTGAATTGTTTTTCCATTATCCTTTGTTATCCCGAGACACCCGAAATCGAAGGTGTGTGCATGATTTCACCACATTTGTTGTTTGCCGTTTGCTCCGAGCTATAAGCGCAATTTGCTGAACCCGACAAATTCTGCATCAGTAGTAATTCTGATCCCAAAGATTATCAGACAATCGCTAGTGAAACATTTCAAATGTTTTTCATGTACTTATTGATTGCATTTTTTACATTTTAAACGGTTCATGTGACCTTGGATTTAGAAATTGACTGTTACAACATTTTAGATAACATGTCTTGGTCAAAGTGTCCTTTTATCGTTATTAAATGCTGCACGTGTAAGCAGGAATCAAACATCAGTGGTTCTGGTTCTCAAGCACCCTTTGTGTGGCTCTCAACAGTCTTTCAGTAACGCCTCTAATATTTTGTGTAACAGACTTCGTTCTACAATAAAACAAAATGTAGGTCTGGATTTGGCTCTCTTCAGCGAAAAGGTTGAGAACCACTGCTCTATTTTTCAATACTGTTCAACTCCTTCGTCTGTGAAGCCCTTGTGTATTCAGGGTGTTTGTACTGCATGTAAGCATCTTAAGCTGTTTTAGAAATTCGTCTCTTGCAACATGCTCCAACTGCACCTAATCATGAAAGTCGACATGTTTCTCACATAACACTCAGCCAAGTTATTCTTCGGGACATACACTGAGTAACCAGTTTCGAGTGTTTGGGACACTCTAGGATAATATATGCTGACTGCTCGCAAGATGCTGATAGAGCCAGACCCCGTTTGTACATGTTTAAGTTTTACCAGTCCGAAGGCGATTAAGCCTGACCCATGCTGGTCTTGGGATGGACATTGCAGCAGAGTTGGTACTGACGTCGAGTATGAAATCACGGCGTCTGATGTTGTTTTTCCCACTACGTGTTCCATGTTTGGTCCGCCCCAGTGTGCAGCAGGGTTGCCTGCTACTTCATCAGCGCAGTGGCCAGGCGAACTCTCATAAACTGTCCAAACCTTTGTGCTTAAGGCCAAACGTCGTTTTTATTTATTTTTATAAACAGAGTATGTGTTGTTAACTATTTCTATTCTCTGGGTTTGGAATAGTAAATTGGGTAATTTCAATTGTCAGACAGGGAATCGTGCTTGTGAAAATTCATATGGAGACATTGTGGTACCACACACAAATTCGGTAAAATTGTCAAAAATGTTCAAAAAAGGTCAAACAAAATATTTGCGGCCAAAACACTTCTGAAAAAATCCAAGTACCCAGTGTGCAATACTACTGTCGATAGAATTGAGCAGTTTCTGTACCGATTCCGCAATATGGGAAAATCTCAAATTTTGACTTCCCGAGCAAAAGAATAGTGCGTTTTAAAAAACAAAAAATATACCAATGCTCTCTTGACGAGAATGTGGCATTTTGCAAACTTCTGCCACCCCTTCGAGTGAGTGTACGCATTGCTGTGGAGCAATTGTGACTCGAGATTGCAGGCTTTTTCTGGCGTTTTGAATCACGTGGTTACGGTCACGTGGATGTATTTTCCTCGTTCTTCGCTCTTCGAGGAAAAAGCCACTCATTTCGCTCTTCGAGGAAAAAGTTTGTTTTCTGCTTGGGCCTGGTCAGCNAAAGTTGCAACACAGGTCACTTCAACAACACANCGATGAAGGCGAAGCGTTCGCGCATCCGCTGCAGTCTCGTGTGTCGCGCCATACGGTGCGGACCAACAGGCGACATAAGCCGTGCCGACAAAGTAAGCATTTACACCGGTGCTTTCCAATCGGGGGCAAAACATGTTTTCCAACGTCCCAAANATGGTTTCCGTTATCGTANGTTAATGGTGTCAAGACTTGACATGGGACAGGGATTGCGACAACCCATCCTGCTTCTGTCTCATGGTTTGAAAATAGATGTGTTTTCTTTCGACAGACGCTTTGTGCAGGATACCTGGGTCCGATACAATTTCAACGTGTTTACGCCACAGAAATCTCGAAACGACAGTGGAAGTGTAGCTTCCTCAGGCCCGGCAGACAAGTTGGTCATTATTCTGTGCAACAATAGACGCGGCGGCGTTGAGCGAACGGTATTCACGTAACATTGTCCTGTCAAAGTAGCTGACTTACCCGTGCAGTCTTCGCCTAAAAATAAGTCGCGGTTGCCTGCACGTTGCCAGCGGCCAGCGAGCCAAGCAATGCACGACGGAAGGTCCGAGACGTTCCGGTCGTTAAAAAGTGATTCGAACCAAACGATACCTCTTTTGTCGATGACATTAATCTTGTCGAATTAAGTGCGGTTTTTGGCTCCAATCGCTTCTCTGATTACTTCGATGATTCATCGCGCGCGCATATACACTTCGGACAGCGGCACTGTGTGGTGCGCGCGATGCAGCGCGCTTCCAGTGAAGAGTGTTATTATTGCTTCACTCGCGTTTCTTTGACTCCCCGTGCAGGAACTAAACAGGACAAATCCGTTACGCTTCTTTCGACAGAACCATTTTGCAGCCTCGTCCAAACCAAGCTTGACCCCAACTCAGCTCATCACGCACGAAATTGCTTTTTGATTTGTTACTGCCGATCGACGTTAAGCGATCCTTCGCCGGTTTTCGTTGCGCCTCCGTGTTTTTGGCCGAACAACGACGTTCAACATCAACTATATGTGACATCCCAGCCGCGAACTCTCAACGTCACGCTTCGTTTATCTGTGCGTTGTTGACTGATATTTGCTCTACGCGTAAAACTCGGTTCAGTGGGCCGCACTTCCTCGAGCTGAAAAACCGAAATATGATAGTCACGGGCTCTTTTCTTTATTCCTTTGCTCGTGTATTTTCTAACTTTATCCTTGCGTGGCTTTCGATGAAAATGACATGGTCTTCTGTCTTGTTAGCATTTGTTATGCTGTCATGGTAAATAACAGTTTATTCCAAAAACAGGTGGTAGTATCATCTTCTGGATGGGTTGGTTCGTGATTTAATTCACTGCTTCAGTGTTATTTGGTTTCAAAGGACATACGCTATTCTAAACATTCTAAACACTTCAAATGTGCTGCGCGGCGCACATAGAATTCGCACTGCTGCCTGCTGATTGGGCAAAACTGGCGTAGTCACAGCGTTGTTTTTCTTCAACAACGCTTCCGCGCGTATGAAATGCCGATGTTGAACCTGCAAATCGTCTTGAATGCTGCTTTGTTTTTGCAGGTATAAAGCGCCCGCACTTAGTCTAGACATCATCCGCACTATTTTTGGACGTTCATGCACACCTGTTTAAAAGCAACTGCCCGACTGTGCCATCTGTCATCGCTGCTGGTGAAGTGAATTGGTCAGGATTGTGATGCAAGACTGATCTGATAAACTTGACACATGTGTTCATGCACTCTTAAACGCAACCCCAACACAATTTCCGCCGCCTTTCTGCTAACGCGTAAGCCAAGCGTGTTGTTGGTTGCTTTCGTGTTATACTGAGGCGATATGTGGCACCAGTGTTGGGCGCGGCTAGAAGCTACATAGACGCCACATACATTATTCTGGATGTTTTGTTCTTTGCAAAACTACAATTAGTGGAACCCATGGTAAAAAAGTTTTTATTAGACATGCAACGTCTCTTGTATGTGGAAACTGCGCATGGAAATCAGTGGAGGATCTGAACATCCAAAAGGCAGCGTTGGTGGTGTGCTAAATTTGGAGCTTTGATTCTTTTTTAACGACCATGCTTTCGCGTCAAGCACCTCTTGCGTGGTTCCCTCGTTTGACGTACGGTACTTCTTGGTGGTTACCTCATACCTCAACAATAACCATGTAGGAAATTGTCAGGCTGCAAGTGTTTCAAATGTTCTATAACGTTCGCTTCTTGCCATCGAGCAAACGCTTTTTGACGTAGCGACCTAATTTGCTTGTCAAAGCTAGCATATGCAATTTATATTGATCTTTCGTGGTCGCTGTGCAATTTACACCAATACGACCTTTTAGGTTTTCGTGGATTTGCCCAACAGTGTAACCAGAGCCAAAAATAGCGTTTATTTACATTTGAACCGGTCTGTTCATTGATCACTGCCCTGTTTCTCAAGCTTTGTGACCGAGTATTACCAATCATGCCAGATGTTGTGTTCTTCGTTTTCTGATCATGTTAATTTTTTGTTCGTTTTTTAAATGTGCTGCACGCATGACGAACGAGCGCATAATTAGCCGGGCCATTCGCAGTAAGGTTTAGATTTCAGAGTATTTGCTTCTAGCGTAATCTACTGACGAATGTTGTGACGCAAGGCGTTCGCACAAGTTTGCTGGTGAAACACTGAAACAGTGCTTGTCATAAATAAATCGATTTTGCGCTGTACGGTCGCTTCTCCAAAATAAATACCAGATTGACTGCGTGTTTTGCCATAAATACGCTTGCGCAAGCCGGTTTTATCAATCCGGGCTATTTCAGCCATCGCTGAGGGCGTCTTCGTAATTGGTAAACGTTTATGGAAAGATTTGACCACTTTTTCTGTAACATGCAACACTTCATAGCAATTGTGGGTTGAAGATTTTTCTCCACAAACGATTATCGCCCAGTAATGAACACAACATTTCTCTTGTAAAGGTCAAGCCACGGTTCTAGTAGTAACTCGTTTCCTGAATATCATTAAATATTCCTACAAGAGGAGGCAGGAGTCATCCGCTTTATGTTCAGAGCGATCATAGTCCATGTGTTGTGTGCTCAGTGTGTTACAGAAAATACAAAATAAAAGTTATTTGTTAAAACCGACTTCCGCCAGTTGTTGTTCCCTGGTTGCAAGAACGACTGTTGCAAATGTTATCCGCTTCTGCTCCGCTGTTTACAGCGAGACTATGTTTAGCTCGCAGTGATTAATTGTGTAGTGGGTTTTTGTTGCTGCGGACTTCGCTTTGAGATGCAGGCAGGAAGCCGTTACGCCGACATCCGGGTGACAGCGATGTTGATAACAAGAGATCGATCCTGCAATGCGTTAGTGGCGAACCGCGGGCGTTGTCGCGCGGTGGTAAAGCTGCGACGCTCAAGTACTTGAACTCTTCTTGCTTTCCCGCCATTGAACGCTGTGGTAAAGTGCCACGTGACAAAACAGNTTTCAAATTTGTTTGCAGCTTGCGGTCTTTGCAGGCAATGCAACTGTGATTTACTCGCAACTTGAATTGATGCGTGATTTCTGAAACCTTTAGTCGCCAGCTTTTACTATGAATGATTGAATNAACATACAACCATGCAGTCGTTAGTGTTGGAAAACCCAGGAGCGCTGAAAAACAATTACCACGCCTGTGAAATTNAAAANAACACGGGTCTAAAAACAACAAACTAACCTGTGTTANCTTGCTAGGTGGACAAAAATCGATACTGCATTAAAAATCTACTTCTGCTCTGCCCTTTACTGAACGAGAGGAAAAGCAGTTTCTCTCTTTTTTCAGCGCCATTAATAAAATTGGTTATGCTCGTTCTTAACTGGGGAGTTTAGTGACGCAGTATCCTGCGTCTTTGTCATATGCCAAGCAGATAAAATAATTTCTGAAGTAACACGGTTTATGTGTTTTTTTTAGGCGTTTTACCCCCACATCAGTCTTGCCTGTGTTAGTTTATGTTTTACAAACATCTGTTGGCTACATTCATAGCTTGGCTACAAGACGTAATGTACTGGCGAGGGACGTGCACAATACAGAAAACAATTTCCTGATCCACGAATACAGCCAAACGCTCATTGCAGAGAATAACGTACCGCTCCGTTATTGCAATAAAAATTTTTAACTGCTGTGCAAAACGATTCATATTCTTCCTGCTACCACTCGCGTAAAGTGTTGCTCTTCATGTTGCCATTTGGCTTTCGGAATCTCGCTTAATCATCCCATAAGCGCCATAGCCTTGTAACCACGCTACTTGGGGCGATGAATTATTGCAGATTGTGGTGTTGAAGGTACCCGTGTGAACATTGAATGTTGCGATCATTCTTCATTCATTTCCTTCGGTTGTTGCCGTAAGTGGTAACGCAACGAGTGGCTCGTCGCTAACAGTTTATTAAAGCGAGAACTCTAAACGACGAGGAGACGATATTCGGAGCATTACCGACCGAGCCAAACGATGCTTGACCTGGTAGGAAATGATCCTGCGTTTTCTGGTTAACCTCTCGCCTGTGAAAACAGCACTTGATGCTGGTCGTATGTGCGATGTTCGGCGGTAGCGTCGTTCTCGTCGCAAATTGTATTTTTATCCTGAAACACACGGAGACGTGCAAGCCAAGGTTTCGAAATCCCCGGTAATTAATGTTTGACGTCAGGACTAGCCATGGCGCTTGACTCATGCCGCAAGGTAAGCAGTTAATCTATGTAGATGCATGCACTCCAGACGTCTCAATTCCATTTAGAGGCAGTGTCTCACAGTCGGAGATTTGCGAAAAGCGTAGACTGTTTGGGACGGTAGTTTCTCCCGGAGCCAATGCAAACATTGTAAAGTGGCCTTTCCAAAAAGGCTATTATGCTTACGACTGGCTGCATGCCTGTGCGACGCACCTGCTTTATTGGATTCTGGTGAACTTAATGTTCTACTGTGTTCGAGCGCAGTTTTTCAGCCATACTTCCTCATTTGGCTTCATCGTGACGCAATATTCCACGTTCGCAGGTGTATATTGCTTGTTGACCGCTTCTGCGTGACGTAGAGTGGAGCTGTTGAGCGCTGGCAGCGTTCTTTGCCGATTTCCTGCATTATTTTGCAATAGTAAATGTATTACTAATCGGATGACAGGCAGTCAAAGGCATTTAAATGCCTACCTCAGCTGCTTGTGCAACGGAGTCATTGCAGCAAGCCGAAATATTCCGCTACGAAGTGCAGACGGGTTTATGATGAAGCAAGCTGTGTGCTGCCCCACTGCATTGTCCTTTCCGCTGCAGCACAACGGTTGAACCAGCTAATGCTGCATTTTACTTCAACTTTTCAAAAAATAACGCGAGAATTTGGCAAATCAGTATGTGTTCACGTCGTAGGTGAGGTGGTCGTTGGCTGATGACATGATCTAATTGGCTAAAAAAATCCGATACCTGTTTTTCGTTTCAAGGGAAAGCGTCACATGTAATTTGTCAGAGTCAAACCGACAGTGCTTGGCCAAACTATCAATCGCAAGTACCGTTTGATCACAAAAATTTCAAAACCTCTTGCTTCACAATCCCAGACAAACAGTTTGATTGTCTACGCACAAGATCGCGTCTTCGCAGCACCCACGAGGCATTGTTTGCAGCGCGACCTTTTCGCTTCAACTGCAAGTTCTATTTTCGGCGTCTGTTTAAATTGAGCGTTTATTGACGTCAGTCAGCTTCAGTTGCTACAGAGTTCTTTTTCGCATGTTTGGTTCCGCTTCAGGTACAGGTTGTTGGTACTGTAAAATCGCATTTTAAACCGCCTTCGTGAACCAAACTGCTGCTGCTGAAGTACAGTTTTCGAGAAACGGTTTTCAATCGAACCGTCAAATTGCATTATCGTCTGGAGTGGTCGAGCTCGAAGGTATCGACCGCTTGATCTGAGAAAGTACTGTTTCGCTTGATCTGAGAAAGTACTGTTTACAAGTAGCAAACCCTATGCTGAAAAGGTTAAATTTTTAAGTTTCGTTGACTGAATGTTTTCGGGATGTAACTAGATTGTGCAAAAGGAAACATGACCACGCCAACAACTGTCTGATGTCGGTAATCAAATGTTTTGTTAAAAACATTTTCTTAAAAACAATTTATTGACGTCATTTAACTGCTTTCAGTCTTCGAAAGGCCGTTCACACTGCATTAAATAACCTCATTTTCGTGTGTGGTCTACAACCGCGCTCCCCAACCAGTGGGCCAAGGCCTCTGATGGGTTACGAAGCTTTTTCAGGAGGGCGGAGAAGCA
>JGI24022J15233_10006791_pt1 | contig 12487 bp, 7 predicted proteins | sample Ectturendosymbi2_FD_15233 | JGI IMG/M metagenome (IMG submission 15233)
GTAGCCATGCCCATGATTCGTGTGAGGTGTGGTGGGTGGCACCATCCTGCTGGAACCACTGAAGGATCCTGACGACCCCTCTCCGTCGACCAAGTGCTGTCCAGAACTTGCCAAGCACCTGGACCTTTCGCTCGGTGTTGATTCCAAGCTCCTGACTTCGCCGACGCAGGGACTTGCTTGGGCTGTGGACAACAGAGTCTCTGACAACAGCGACGTTGTGTGGTGTCCTTGATGATTTCGGTCGTCCAGAAAGTGATTGTCTGTTAGTGTCTTTACGATTGAGGTTATGCGCAGGGTTCTGAACTTGTTGATCCATCTGTAGATCATTGAGTGGACAGGAAATTCACGACATCCGAACCGTTCCTTGAATTGCAATTGAGCTGCGTGGATAGATTTCTGCTGAAAATATGCCTCAACTATAAATATCTTTCGCTCAGTAGTCCATGGCATATCGAAGGCAAATTTTGGTAGACTCTTAGAACATTCAATCTACTTGGTAAATCCGAAAAATAAAAAGAATGGATTAATTATTTCAAAAGTTATTCAAGTTTAGGTGATGACCGTTTTTTTTGTGTCACCCTGTATGCGTCCGGCGAAGGTATATGAAATCCTAGCTTTCCAACCCAACACAGCTGGCGCTTGGATGCAAAGGTTTCCTTCTGAATATCTGTGGCCAAGACAAATTTCAATTAAGAAACAAGCAGGAACCGCAAAGCGTCTTTTAAAGCGTATGGTGTAATTTACATTTTCCAAGTAGGCTCATCAATGTAGAACCATTTCCTGGGAAACATTCGCACAGAAATATTTTTGAGCGTCTAATGACAACACGGTTTATCACTTACACATACACAATTAATCCCGCGAATCCAGGGTCTCAAACACGCGGGCCAAGGACCTCATTGAACCCACAAGGGCGTTATGTGTGGTCCGCGATATTTTTTGGGAATTTTCGTATAATTTACATTTATGTTATTTAGTTTATTCAGCGTGTTTAAAAAGCGCTCGGCTAGCGAGTGAACAAGTTCAATTTGAACGAACGTAGAGACGACTTGAAATTATTTGCTTATAACTCCCGATACCTTTCGCAGGAAATAAGATGAAAAAGCTGTTTCTAGTAAAGTTCAGGTACCGCCATTGCTGCGTCACTGTCACAGCGCGGCCCTCGGATAACTTTATAAGACCTCATTTGGCCCTCGGAGCAAATTTGCGTTTGAGACCACTGCGCTAATCTGTAGTTTTCGCCAACATTTTCACTCGACCTGATTCACGAGTTACCAGTTCAAGTGACGTTCATGTCCATTCACTAATTACTTCAGCTCTGAATGACACGATTAGAGAAGAAAGACGACCAGGTTTCCTCAGTCGTTTCTCCTCAATACTACAAATGGAATGAAGTGTTTGCAGTGATTTAGGCTTCAGATACATTCTCTGACTCCAATTGCATCTGCTATATTTACTTAGTTTTCCACAGTAAAATAGTTATTTATGCATTAATAAATTTTCATACGAAACATGTATAAAAAAACGTTAGCGTATACGTCTTTGTTATGTAATATTAAAAGCAGATTATTTTTCAAATTTTGTGTAACTTAACTCAATGAAAACGATTAAGAGTTTGTAACAAATAATCAGAATGATCTCATGTAGAAAAAACATATTGGAAAAAGTCTTTATGCATTAGTTTCAAATGCTTTTTGTTTCTGGATTGGCTTTCCCTAAATAAAAACGCAGAATATGAAACTAATTGTACATCAGGGTTTTTTCAAGGTGTTTTAAAATCAGAGAAAATTATCATCGGGTCCCTAGAATCAGAGAAATCGGGTCCCTACAGGTCAATACCAGGCACCTAACATCTTCCTCAAAAAAACCTGTTGTACATTTACCTAATTTTGATGGTCTTAATAAAATAAAGGCAACTATTCCTTGCTGAAGACAATGCTCTGTCGACAGTAGCGTTGATGTTTGATTAGAATAAGTTCCAAATAGAACCCTTTGTTAATATCAAAGCATGAAACCGCGAACAAACGTAACCAAAATGAGAATGTGTAAGAGGTTCTTATAGCATGTAAATTGATCATCTTTTTGCTGGTTGAGTGCAGCAGTTCTTATTATTACACGCTTTTGAAGCAACTGTCGTGTTCATTACATGCATGATTTATGCTGATAACTATTGTCTCGTTGGGCTCGGAAGGATTTCAACTGAATGATACGACCCCATAAAATTTTAATTATAAGGTTTTAACTTCGCATAGGTTATTATAGTATAATGAGCGTTGAAATAATTTCCTAATCGGTTTTTCCAAACGTCACAAAAAGTAATGATGCCTTTATAAACTGCAACTTGCTGCCAAATAACAGAATGACTGAAGAAAAGCCTAGAAAAAGCAAGGAGTATTCAGACATTTCAGTTTTGCGGAAACATTTGTGGCAAGATACAACAATCGTAGAACAGTACAAAGTCAAGATAAAGCATCTGCGCTGTAGTGATATACTGTATTATCGAAGTAATTTTAATCACAGACACTTTGGATTACAGTGTGATAGAAAATGATTGATTTGTGATTTGGCTCAATGCGATCACACTTTTAGAATACCGGCTGCAAGCACACGGGAAGCTTTTTAAAATCGTTTCTTTTCTGCAAACAAGCAAAATCCATTGTGTTTTGATTATCTCGACTGATACATGGTTATGTTTTCTTTTATTTGCTGTATGACTTCCTATTTGAATGCGTCTGTTTTTCTACGCACAAAGACGTAACTATGCGTGCTTGTTACTATCTTAGCGTAAATTACGCAATAGTGAAAAAATTTTGTTTTTGTAAATACGCAGGTATTTGTTTATCGGGGTAAAGATGAAAAAGCACCAACTATTTAGTGAAATAACAATAATTGACATTAATTCATACAAAACGCTTTACAGTGTGGCGACACAGGCATTTTTTGAGCGATCTTGATCACATAGAAAGCTCTGGTGTCTAGACCTCGTTTAGGTGGCCGTAACCACTTTTGGGATGAGTGCCTTTTTTGTCCAGTCATTTTTCTTTTCTTGCACTGGCGCTTCTGTCAAAAGAAAAATAATGTTGAAACGCACAATCTTTCGCATCATCATCAGTCGCGTTTCTCATCGGCAGCGATGTCGTTTCACTTCTGTGGTGGAGGCGTTTGCTGTCGGGAGCTTCCAGCGATTGGTGAGAGTTAATGTCTTGATTGAAGTTGAAATGTTAAACAAACACTCGATGTAGATGAAGTCAGAATGTGCCATTGCGCTATTAGTCAGTCATGTCAGTAACTTGTGTTTCGGTGCAAAAAACGCGCAAAAGAGCACTTATAGTTTTCGTGCAAAGGCCTCCGCCCTTTTTCTTCAATTTCTTGAAAGACTTGAACAAGGAATTTTAATTTTTGAAAGATTTGAACAGATGTGACTTAAAATGATGTGATTTAGGTTAAACAGGTTAACAAGTGATAACGCTTTTAATGCAGTTGTTTTTATTATTTCATTCGTTGTAATACCTGTGGTTAAATTAATCACATTTTCCAATTCGTTTTCTAATTCCCTTATACTTTATTTTTTTCTATTAAACTCTATTCCATTATTAAACATTTCTAATTGCATTGAACGATTTCTAATGTCATTAAAACTCTAATTCCGTTAAACTCACGTTTTGTAATTCCATCAAACTTTGGAATTAAAAAATGTGAGGTCTTACATTTTTGCAGAATTGAGTATATTGTTTCTTAATCGTGAAATCTGTGGATAAAACATAGTTGCAGAAACATAATAGAAAAATGAATCATACAACAAACCCTTCCCTTGACGTGTCAGCTGAGTTCATTACAAAAACTTTGTCCAGAACTAAAGCGTGAGTATTTCTGGCGAAACTAAAAATGAAAAACGCAAGCTTAGTAATGCACAATAGAAAAGCATTGTAAACGTGATTCTCAACCAGGGGTACTTTCTACCCTTGTGGTGCGAATAATCTTTTGTTTTATTTTGTAATGGTTTCTGGACAAAAACGTCATGTTCGTTCAAACCTATGTGTAGCGTGATAATTGTTCGCATAAACACTTACAGATGTGTACATCTCTATTGTATTTTTGTTTATATCAGCCCGTCGTGACACGACAAGATTGCAATAATCAGGCTAATGCCTGTGGTAAAATTGTCTTTAAATAAATAAAGTTTCAATAAAAAAGCATTAAAACCCTTTAACGACCGCAAAAGCCAATAGATTTGGCGCGTAAGTTTTTGGTTATAACTCGCCACCTGCTGCAGCTGGAGAGGTCTTCGTACCCTCTACGGATTCAGTAAGTCTAGTAGTTCCGCGTCAAAAAAACAATTTTCAGTTTTGGGTTTGGGGTTCTCTTGGGGGGGGGCACAAGTGGGGGTGTTTTCGCGTTTTGATGAGCTATTTACGCGGGCTTGGACGCCCATCGAATGGGCCCACATTTTGGCCCAAATATTTTTACGAAACTAGGCTATCTTACGCGTCTTTAAAGCCCATGATTGGCTTTCTAGCATATCTGGATGAAAAATTATGCCACAAAAAACAAAAAGTAGTCAAAAATGTTACCCCTAAAAAAGGCAAGCAGGGTGGAATTACACCCCTTTTGGATATGGCCATAACTCGCCGTTAGAATCGGCTAGAGAGCTGTTCAAACCCTCTAAAGATTAGTGAAGACTAGTAGTTTACACTGAAAAAAAAATTGTTCAGCTTGAGATCACGGGTATTTTGTTAATGTTTGCAAATTCAGAGGTTGTTCATGCATATTTCTATACATTGGGATAAGGACGTCACTTCTGGGGAGTCGAACTATCCATCAGATTTGGTGACTCGAAGTTTTTTTGGATTCTAGGCTTCAATACGAGTCTTCAGAGGGTTTGATAGACTTTCTAGCATTTCTGCTTCAAAGGTTATGGCCAAACTTCCGGGTTTTAATTAGGGAGAAAATCAAGCAAGAGCTCTATCGATGCGGGGGATTATCTAGTTGCCAAAAAAGTTTCAGCCAAAATTTTGGCCGATTGGATTGGCGTCCAGGGCTCGGCAAAGATGTTTGAAAAATCGAAAACACTCCCATTTTGCCAGCCCGTCCCAGGCGAACCCCTCACCCAAATTAAAAAATTTGTTTTTAATCGAACCAAGAAGACTTGCTGCATCCGTAGAGGGTTTGAACAACTGTCTAGCTATAGCGGCTGGCGAGTTATAACCAAAAAAGTTCGCGCCAATCTATTGGCGCGCGGTCTTATTTAAGAGCTTGTTATAGTTTTTGTTCGAAGAAACTAACCACATATAGGCATTGTTTCTTGTGGCGTGATAATTGTTTGACTGGACATTGCTATGATAGTCCTTAAGTAGACGAGTGGATTCCGCATTTCATCATTTTTAGGCAAGGAATGCAGTCGTGTACATTATTTTTCATATTAGAGTAATTTGTTGTTGTTTTGAAAGTGCTTTGTTAAGCTGTACAGTCGTCTGCTCAGGAAACTGCTGGCCAATTAGACCTACTTCAGTTTTCAACTAATTTTTAAAAAGGCTAAAACACACTTATTAACTAGGTTCCTTCAGTCGCTGAATTTTTCGAAGCGTTCTCTCGAGCAGTCCTAAGGCATTATGCGTACGTTTTGTATATTTCGAGTAAGGATTACTGCCAAGATGACAGTGGGTTCCTAATGCGTGATAACAAAAGCTATGCTCTTGTGCAACAGCTGGTATCCAATGTCACTTTTGCATAAACAAGCCTGGCATTTTGATGGACGAGCAAGCTTGGAAACTGCGTCATATGAGGGAATTCGCTGATTAGACAAACTGAATCGACGCGGCTGGTTCATNGTTGACCTAAGTTGCACNGTAAAAAAACGAATTTTGCCATTTGGCAGGAGGCACCTTGCGTGCTTGTTTTTGAAAAGTGTGTTGGTTTTCAAAAAAAATAGTTTTGGAAATACAAAAAGTCTGTTTTTTAGGGTCAGATAAGCTTGAAAATACTTGCTGAGTTGTTCAAATATGCACCTGTGCTTGCAAAATGTTATTTGTCATTTTGGCAGTTGTTATCCATATAGTCAGGTTTTAAGAGTTACCAGGTCGGGGGTCTGCTTTGCGCAAATATGAGTGGAGGTAATATTAGAAGCTTTTATGAATTCTGATTATCATCATAACCCTTCATCTTGTCAATCAAGACGAAATCTAGAAATCGCTTGAATGCACATGCAGACATGCATGTTGCCATCATCAATGTAGTTGGTTCCACTTTTTGACAAACTCATAAGCAAGAAACAGGAAAAAGAGTCGTTGAAATGAAACACATTAGCAAACTTTGGGAAGTCAACCTTTTGATTTTATTATCGTGTATATTCCAAGCAAGTGATAACTTTTGTAGAGTATAATCAAATGTTGATCTGTGTCATTATTTCTTTTCCATATGTTTGATAGTCTTAAAATATTAAAAACGTAAATTTTTTATAAACATTTTAAATCTAGTTCTTCATTATGAACTGTAGGGGGTGTGAGATCAGAATTAAATTTTGGAAGTGCAGGAGTAAAAAGTCGAAAACCCTTGCATTATCGCAATAATAATTTTTCTAAGTGGATTGAATTGTCTTTATTGCACATTTATTTCAAAACATCTCGTTGATTCATTTTGAAAAATGTAGTTTATTTTCAAAAATCATTGATTGATAAGCATATCTTTTGGTGCTATTTTTTATTCATTTAAAAGTGCTTTTTTGGACTTGATTTTCGTTGATTATATGGTAAAAACTAAACTGTGTAGTGTCTTTTGTCTAAGCATCATAAATGACAATCTTTTTGAATAGTAAGACGGAGCAGATATACGTCCCTGCCTGTTATTTAACGTTCAGTGTTTTTCAGGTGTTTTTTCGATCTCAACATTTATCGTTAAGAAGATGGATCACGTAGAATGGGCAATGTATAAAATTGAGCATGAATGGTTTTTGCAAAAGATTTTCTTATGTCTTTTTGTGTAACACCTGTTTCTCAAGAAATGAGCAGGAGGGTAGGAGCCCAATGGAAAGTGTGGCTCTGAGCCAGGGGCGACATTTGGTAGGAGTAGAAATGAATCTGGTCGCCAATTACTGTCGCGCTCAAAAGACCACCTGCTTAAAATTTGGATTTTTACAAGTTAGGAAAATTGTCTCGTTTGTTTCGTCACATTGATTTTTATGTTGGAAGAACATTGTTACATGACTGATGCTTCTATTATAACCTTTGAGAATAAGCGTTTTAACGATCTGGTTGTCTTGGAAACAAAAAACAATCAAAATTATTCCAAATGTTGCTGCTTAAAACATGTATAAGAAAGGGGTTTCCAATTGTACAGAGGTCAAACAAGGTTAGACTGAATGAAGAGAGATATTCATGAAGGCCATTATCCGAAAAACCGAAGTTCAGCAAGATGGCAATCCATCAGGCAGCCGCCAGATTCAAGACGTTTGGTAGTTTTCAGTCTTGAGCAGGGCTGGTAGGCTCAAGTTTACCAGTCAAAGAGATGATCTCACGATTTGATCAGATTTGTTGCTCACAGGTGCAGATGTCAGTACATCTACCCTGAAACGTCGTTTCAGTGATTAATTTGTGCTCAGAGCGTACAAACCTGCCAGAAAACGTAGGTTTGCACCTTCCATGAAAACTAAGAGAAATACTTATGCAAAGCCTCACCTCGATTGGACCATTCAAAAGTGGAGGAAGGTGATATCGATGGATTGCAGTCTTGACTGAATTCCAGTTTTTCAGATATTTGCCTTTCTGAGTCCATCTCTTCATGCATCGGATTAATGTTTGACCTGTCCACAGCTGATAACATCCTTTTCTTGCCAATATTTTCAGCAGCAAAACCTGCGATAATTTTGAACATTCTTGCTTCCTAGACAACCAGATCGCTGAAAGCTCACTCTCAAAGTTGTAATAGAAGCATCAGTTACGTAACAATGGTCTTCCAACATTGAAAAAAGCAATGTGACGAAACAAATGAAACAATTTTCTAAACCTGCTGTAAAAGTCCAGATTTTAGGAAAGTCTTAAACTTTTCAGAGCGACTCTATATGTTTTGCAGCCAGTAGCGCCATTGCCAAGTTTTCTTTTTACTCATTTGAATAAATTTTCATGGTCGGCACTCGGCACACTTAGCTTATTCTTCGTTTATGACGAACAATGCCGGAGCGATAATTAACAGCGATTTGGTGATTCTTTTCAATGTTCCCTGTTCAATTTTCAGAATTCCAACTATGTTTGACAAAACATCTGAGTTAATTTTCTCCATTCTTTTGATACCAATGTCCGTTGTTGGAATGGCTGCAAACGCCCTCATAATCTACATTCTATTATCATCAAAACTGTTGAAGTAAGCAAAAACGCTTAAATTTTTTTGGCATTTAGTGTAGTTTTAATTTTAAAGAAGTTAGTTTTCTGTTTAGTTAAAGTATAAGATATCACTAAAAATAATGTGCAAAAATTCCGATTTCTGGTCGTGATTTGGTGTTTTCGTTTCAAAATTAATATTTGCTTGCACTGCAATCGGAAAGATTATCAAAATATTTTCTGTGCAGGTCCGCCTTCTACCATTTGCTGGTGAGCTTGTGTGCATCAGACTTTCTTTCCGCAGCAATCAGCCCATTGTTTTTGTACAGAATGATTTGGGGTGTTTACGAATGGAACGTGGAACCAATCTTGTGTAAAGTGCGTATAGAGTCATACAAATGCGAGTTTATTGTGCAGTAGAGTAAGTTAAGTGCATGAATCACAAGTCGCATGTGCGAGATTGCATTCATGGAACGCATTGTTAGATAACTGATTTTTTTAAAGTGGGTTTTAGCAATGATTGCTATTGTTCGCCACGTGGACGTGATAACATGACGCTATGCAAAATTTTTACAACACCACAGGACCACAAAAGAGTTTCGAACTTTCTTCAAATTACATCAAAAGACATAGTGGTTACCTAAATCTAGTAAACCACTGATGTTGCAATCGTGTAAGTTGTTTTGCTTCATCTTCCATTTCGCAAAATGGACTTTTTATGATTGCATGCAGATTTATTCCTGAAAATCACGTTTTAGTTTGAACCGAAGCAACATAATTTCTGCAACAACCGGTCAAAGCATCACGAATTGCTGTAATTACTTTCCTGCCATCAGTCCAAATGTTACTAATGAAAATCCATTTCCAATTCAAATTGTTAATAAAATTTGCTCAAAATAAAGAATAAATAACAGATGAAACAAACAATTTAATTTATTTAAATTTGATAGTCACTCCCATTCTTACTGGAAATGCAGAAAACATTTTTCAGAACTCGCTTCATATTTCCTACTCCGATTAAAAAAATGCTTTATTTGAGTTCTAGTTACATACATCAGTAAAAAGGAAGCTCTACCAAAACCAACGTTTCTAAATATCTTTTCTCAAAAGCGACCAACATTATTCAGTGGCGTAACTAAAGGTTGAGCCAGAGGGAAAACGTCCACTGGTCTAAACTCACAAAAAAACTTGAGAAATGGTGTTTAATCCGGTTGTGAATGGCTATACCAAAACCGTAAAAATCACTGGAAAAAACGCCGAAAAAGGCAAAAAGCAACTACCTACTGAAATAATAAAAACTACTAAAACCAAAATATAAGCTAAGGGGGGACTCGTTTTTTTACATTTAACTTTCCAGGGGGGAAGATTCTCCCCTGTGCCCTCCCCCATCCCGTCAGTAGCGCCATGTTACAACCTGTGCTAGGAATGGTTTGTGCTGTGACGTAATACTGGGTTTCTGCACCAGTGTTACGTCACAGTCCTCACTGCAGCAATGAGTTTCAAATGGAAGAACTTGACAACAAAACAGGCAAAATCTATGGAAATTTCTTAGAGTGCTGCAAAGGCTTACAATTTTTGTCTCCCAGCTATGCGTTTTCTTCAAACTTGGGGAGTCTTGGTGCATTGTCTTGTCATACCGCTTGCCAGGTTGTAACTTTAGAGGTAGAGAATATTATTTGCGCTCAACAAAACGCTCAAGAAAACCGAAAGCGAAGGATTTTCCGTTTTCTTGAGAGTTTTGTTTATATAGTTTATTTTGCAATGTACATGTTTTGTGCTTTCTTATAAGACACATTTGCTTTTTGTTAAATTTTCAGACCCTCTGGGGCATAGATCGAGCTACGTCTGTGGCAACATCTCTGCATATCTTGTGCTATTCATTTTTCCGTTTTATATCAGTGTTCTATCCTCATCGTTTCAGACATATACCAACCAAACATGCCAAGGTGAATTGAAGTGTATGTGAAATACTTTTTTCGTCAATGAAATGATTGTTAAAAATTTATTTTGCCCTACTTTCAAAAACAGTTTTACACAATTTTTTCTGTCAAACTCGATAGTCATTGTTACTACTGTTTCACAAGTAAACCGAATTACTGAGCAAGTGACGTCAGTGAAGAGGTGGATGATGCGGTCAGGCTCCTGGGAGGGCACGGGGTTGATGATCGACCTAATGCACATTCGTGAGGGGCAAATCTGCTCAGTGTAGAACAGCAGACCAAGGGTGCCAGCAGGAGAAGAGGCATCGTAGGTGACGAACCAGAGCCCATGTGCGACACGAAGAGATGAAGGATAAACGTGAAATAACGGTTGGAAACGAAGGAACAGGATAAAGATGGGCAAGAGATACAGTAAGTGAGTTGATGTGGGTATTGTAGGCTTACTGACTGAAACGATAGCGAAAACATATCCTGGGCGTGAGAAAAACGCGGAAAAACGCACGCATGCAGTGGCTACACAATGGCAAGGAAGCAGGATCAAATATGTTCAGAGCAAGGAAGCACGGTTAAGCGTGGTAGAAGTCGCGGGGTCATCGAATGCGATTGCTTGTGCTCGTAGTTCTAGAAGAGGTTGTTGGACCACTGGGGATCGTTGCACGGGAAAGACAAAAATGATGCCTTTTGCGCCAGCTAGTTGCGAAGCGGCAGCAGAACCAACAAGTGAAGCGATCAATGCAGGCAAAACTATATTTGTAGCCGTCTGGCTCGACTGGAGATCCAATGAGATCAACGTGGACCTGGTTTGGGAATTTGACTTTTTGTGGCTGAAAAGTGGTTTAGCCGCAAATATTTTGTTTGGCCTTTTTTGGGCATTTTGATAATTTGGCCGTATTTTCCTCTAATTTGCGTTGGTGCCACATTCCGACATTCAAACATTCAAAATGTCTCCACATGCCCTCTCAAAACCACGCTTCTCTTCATGACAATTGAAGCTACCCAGTTTAAAACTTTAGTTTTTCAACCCAGAAAATGGAGATAGTTTACTATGCAATCAATCGATCAAACTTCTAACCNCTGTTTATTTCCTTAATAACGTACCGCACTAGCTGACACTGGTGACACACCTAGTGATATTTCACTAGATCTGGTGATTTTTAGACTGACTTAGTGATATAGGAATTTTTCACTGCAATCTAGTGATTTTTGGGGAAGCATATGTTTGAAGAAGATCGGTTGTCTGTTTTCAGTCATTTTTAAATCCATAAATAATTGATTACGACTATGTGTGAATGGTTGTTTGAAGATTTGCACCAACAGAAACAAGTGTTTCTAATTTAAGTTATTTTATTGGTAAACAATGAACGGAGTTGTTGTAGATTCTTATTGCAAAAAGTTGCCACAATTATCGAATACATTATTTTATTCAACGTTTCGGCTTATGCGTAAGCCATCATCAGGAATTGATGAAGGGCAACAGTTAGAATAAAAAAATAAAGATGCAATAGGAGTGCTTTATTGTTATCACTTCTGTGGTGTTTATCACTGCAATGTTGGCATGAGAGTATTTGAATTTCTTTGCAAGAACACTGCAGTTGGAAAATTACGAAGTTAAGTTGATCGGTCTAAAATACTCCGTTAGTGGTGTCGTTTTCAGATCTTGAAAAAAGCCTGAAGATTGTTGGTACGAGATTTTCCAGGCTTCAGCATAATCTATTTTAAAAAACTCGCAGATGCAGATGATTTTAAGGTTTTTGGGCAATAAAGTTAATAACTAAATCATTTCAAGCAAAACTGCGAACTTCGATGCAAAAAGATATAAATCTAGTGATTTTTATCTGGTCTGGTGAATTTTCTTGTGTGAATCTAGTGATTTTTGCAGAGAAGCCTGTAGCACTGCTAGCTGAAGCTCACGTTGATTCGCTGAGAAGTGTAGATGGTGGGTTGCATAGCATGATGCGATCAGTCGACTGGCTGGTCTCTAGTGACTTTAGACCAGGTGTTTGCTATGGCTTTGTGGACTTGTGTATGTGAAAATACTTGCTTACAAAACAGAAACACGTTTGGCCTCAAGCACGAATCTTTGGCTTTCATGAGTGCTTGTCTGGCCATTGCGTTGAAGTATTTACCAACTTTGGCTCCGGCATTCTTTCACTGGTCAATGGGAAGTGCTGCAAAGCAGTTTTGTTGCATCGACGACGTTTGATGTACCGGTACGGGCGGCAACCTTTCGAACATGCG
>JGI24022J15233_10006792_pt1 | contig 12486 bp, 10 predicted proteins | sample Ectturendosymbi2_FD_15233 | JGI IMG/M metagenome (IMG submission 15233)
AGCCATACTGGTTAAGTTTTAGTAAACAAAACTATCTCCTTTACGCTACTAAACGTTGCTCACAACAACCAGCTGCTAGTTACAAGCTAAACTGAGACAGTAATTATGTGCCTTCTCCAGCAACTCAAAATCACTGTATCCAGCTGCCTTCTCGTATAATTCGCAATCTATTGCATCACAATAGGCCTTCCCTGCGGGGGATAAATCTCAATAAGCCTTTGTATTGTCCCATCACAATAGGCAATTAAGCAAATGTTCAAGCCTATTTCAAAAAGCGATGATAAACAGCAAAAATTTTCAAAACTCGTAATTTATATTTCAAATTTCAAAGTTCTCACGGACCCTCTGAAAACGTTTCGCGGACCCCCAGGGGTCCGCAGACCACCGGTTGAGAACCACTGGAGTAGGGTGTTCTGGAACATGCACTCTCAGAGTTTTGAGTAATATAACACAATAAAGGACTGACTGAGGGAGACTCACGAGTCACGAATGCATAAAAGGGAAGAACAGACAGAAGAATGTATATGAAAAACTGAAGGCAAATGATTTTGTACAAAACTGCTAGACAAATATAAAATTGCGAAATCCCGAAGCATTTTCCTGGATATAACATCCTGAAAAGTTGACAGAAAAGTAAAGAAATATTGCGATTTAATGCTTTACTTGTAATTATCTAATTTCAAAGAAAAAGTTTTTTTGCCTTTACTGTAAATTTGTCGATTGTTCCTTCAAAAAACTGCTATAAATGAAATGTGTCACATCCACTAGTCTAAGAAATATCTGAGGTCTAACGCTCCGTGCGAAGTTCCAAGTTAGCAATTGCGTGACCTGAATTGCGATAATTATGTTCATGGAAATGCTCAGTTTCTAGGCCAAAGATATATAAAGCACATGTAGCAGTAACTGAAAAGTTCACAATAACTAATATACTCAACGTTGTTATACAGCTGCAATTAGAATTTTGCAAAAGTATTCAGCATTTACTTAAATACCCCACAAACAAAAATCATCACAATTTCCTTCAGCACCACACCAAATCCATTTCAACATGAAGTTTGTCAAGCCATAAAAGCTCCAAAATTTTCCTAAACATCAGATCTGTAGTTGTAGCAACCAGGGGCATGCAGATAGGTCTGGTGATTCCCGAGCAACTGTTTGATTGCATGTCCCCCACCAAATTCTAGTGTTGAGGAATGTGAAAAATATAGGCATTTGAGATAAGTAAAAAACAGTTTTGAAAAATAAAGAAGTTTTGAAAAATTTAATTAAAATGAAGTCAAAGATTTTTTTTTGTTTTTAATGTGTTAGGTTTTTAATAATTTGTTTTATTCTGTGGGCTTGAGACATTTGTTGACAAGCAAATTTCTCCCACTCATGTATAACCTATGCATTAAGGAATTACTGTAGATATTGCATTTATTCACGCAAGTACGTATCAGATAGGCCCGTCTAAAGATAGCACTTACGTCATGCTAGGAGATGGAGTTGTCTATTGTTTCTCTTAGAAATAGTATCTGAAAAAAGTAGAACCATGCTATTTGATGCATTGCCGCCCTTTATATTTTTCTGAATTATAAACAAATTGCTAATGATGTTTTCTTCAGGAAAACAGATGAAGGTAACGATGGCAGTCCTTCGTCTCTCTCTCAGGTCACCTAACGTACATTTGCATGCTCCCTCAAGCAAGTTCCCATCAGATCCATGCAGCACGTTTTAGGAGCCAATAAGAAACGTCTAGTTCAGGGGTGCAAAAATGCGGTCGCGCACTCACGCCACGCGACCAAAACGTGGAGTGCGCGAACATTTTTTAACTTTTATATTTCATGCATATGAATGCTATATGGCAAAGCTTATATGTGTGCGCTACTAAAAATTGCTGCGCTCTACTAACATTCACAGAAAATTTTGCATCCTTGGTCTAGTTACAAGATTTTGATAAATGCACTTTTTGTAATTCACTCTTTTGATGACCTGCTGCTTTGGATGTCCGGGTTTGTCGCCTCGTTCGTGCCCCTTCTGCAATCCCTGGTAACAACATTGTGTAAGTTTTATCGCTGCTCTATACGCATGCTCAATATAGCACTGTGCATCCACTTTGAACGCTGGATTCCCGTCCCTTTGTGGCGAAACTATAAAATCATAAGGAAGTCGAAAAGTTTGCAACCCTGGCTTTCTGAAAGCGTTGTGACAAAATGATAAGGAAGTCATGATAATACAGTCAAGTGATAAGGAAGTCATCATTTTGTAAAATGATAAGTCGGAAAGTTTGCAACCCTGGCTTTCTGAAAGCGTTGTGACGCAGCCGCGAGTCAATCCACAATGACAAGCGGGCGCCTGGAGACAGAAACTCCGCCTTGAAACATCATTTACGACTTAGGTTTATAATTGCTTGCTTTGCGATCCTTGGTGATCTTGATGAGATTTCGCAATGACTTTCGAGATTTTGTAAATTGTAATTATTAGCATCCGCTGACATTTGACATTTCATATAATTGGTACGTAACATTCCGACCTCAATTTGGCGCCCCCAAAGTGCTGCTCCCGGGGGAAGATGTTCCCCCTTGCCCCCCTCGTTACGCCACTGACATACTGTACACATTTTTTATTGAATTCAGCATAAATTTCAAACAGGGTAGAGGGCAAATTGTTTTCTCCATCTCGCAAACAACATAACAACAAAGAAAGCTTTGCCAGCCACTGACCTCTTTGAACGGCTAAATGTTGAACAATTATTTTTTAAAACCGTTTTTTTTTAAGGAAGTCATTCTTGCAAAACTTCATAAAAAAAACCTATGCAAAGTCTCGAGACCGAAATCCTTCGAGACTGAGACGAGACCAAGACTCCAAAAAACGGGTCTCGAGACACGTCTCAAGACTCTATCACTGGTGTGTCGGGTTAAGATCAGAGAAAGAAATATAATTGAGGTTTGCGACTACGTCCAATATTTTTCAGTGGTTATAGTTATTCCCGTACTGGAGCTTTTTGTGGGTATCTGACATCTAACCGTAAAAGTTTTAATTTACACAACACACATCGAAAAAGTAATCGCCACACTTTCATCGCCAAACGTTTACTCTACGGAGCAAAATAACTGACAAACAAAAATAGGTCAGAAGTTTCGCTTGACAACGGCTCCTGATCAAGGTTTGAAAAAAACAGAATCTTCCGGAGTCGACTCCGGCACTCCGGTCCGTGGCCACCTCTGGTAGATTTCCATCATGAATACGCGTGAAAGGTCACGGAGTCCTCCATCAGTGATATTGCACAAGTAGCGACAGGCGCAACGAAAGTGCTTTGTGACTGTGAGGCTGTTTGGATCGTGGACTTGGTGTTCGAAAAGCCGAAGCGTCATGGCGGAAAGAGAGTGCATCGAGGACCGAATCAAGTATTTCAAGACCATACCGTTTGATCCAAGGTTTCCACAAACGAATCAGTCCAACCACTGCTTCCAACATTACGTGGACTTTCACCGTTGTGAGAAAGTTTTCACTGAAAAAGGGAAAGATACAACACCATGCCAGTATTTCCAGCTGTGCTACAAGTCTCTGTGTCCCAATCGCTGGATTGACAAGTGGGACGGATGGAGAGAGGAAGGAATTTTTCCTGCTAAAATTTAGACCAAACTTTGACATGTATCCCAGAATTGTTTTTTGCAGCTGTGTTTAGGAAACACATGCATTTGATTTATCTATGTGTGTTGAAGTTAACTTTATGTTGTAGATAAACTGCACATGCTGCAGACAATGATATACAATGACTGTACTAGCAGAACTTTGCAAAATGTGAATGTAATAAAACTGTTTGGTTATCTGTAAGGTCAACAATCACAATGCATGGCACAGCTCAAATAAACGTTTGAATCACTGAAACCATACTCTTATTGCAGAGTGAACAGATGAATTATTTGGATTTTGCATAGTTTAAAGGTTAAGGAATGGATGAATTAAGTTACTTTTCCAAATAACTTTTAAGATGGGGATCATGTGTCTTGCAATTTTACTGGAAACTACTCTAGTGTACTTAAAATTAATATCTTAGTTCTCATTCAATACATGTGAGTTAAAAGTTAGATTCTCAGGAAAAATCAACTAGTTTTGAATTCTGTAGTACTTTGCATATAGTTTGTTAAAGGTGACCTGTTAATTATTTGGCTACAAGTCTTCAGTACATTTAGTTGTGATCATGAGTTGTACTTGGGGCATATGTAAAGTTTCAGTAGTGTTCAAAAGGTTGGTACAAGCTGTGTAGCCTATGTGTTTCAAAATGCAAACAGTTAACAAGTAATTAGACTTTGCAATATGCAGCAATGATGATAGGTTCTTTCCATGAATATATATTTCAGAGTTAAGGTAATCAGAATACTGCAAAGTCTAATTAATCGTTAACTGTGTTTCAAGTTTGTGTAAACTTTTGGCTAAACAGAATATATTTTTTGAGCTGAGGTCTGACTGAGAAAAGGCTGATTTTTGGACACCAAAGTGATCATACAAATGCAGGTATATATAGTATATTGGCATTTGTAAATTTGAAGGGAATGACTATGTGGCTGGCTACAGGTCAACTGCTAGGTTGCTGACTACCATGTGATTCAGTGCATGGTTGAGGATTAATCACTATGAACAGAAAGCATGTTCAGACTTCCCTTATATATATTAGGGTGAACATGTACTAATGGTTATCTAGGCGCGAAATCTATTAGGATTGTTGGTTTCAATGTTACAGTGTTAAGCAAGGTTGCAGAGTCATCATTAAGGAGTTGGAAATTTGGGTGGAGTCAGATTCCTAACCATATTAGGAGTCAGATTTTTTTGTCCAACTCCAAGTCAAGTGGATCATTTTTTCATCACACTCCTAAGTTGGGAATTCCTTTTGAAATGGTATAATTTCTTATGAAACTTTTGTTGAAACAGAATTCTTGCTGTGTACCACAATTTCCATTTAGTGTTAGTTGCTACAAAATTCTTGAAAGCCAAACTTCATTCACTTAATGTTAAGGAGTCGGAAATTTTGGAAAGGTCAGAGTTAGACGTCTTACCTCTAACTCCATAACCCTAGTGTTAGGGTCAGATTTGTAGCTTTAGGGCAGTGGTTCTTAAACTTAACAAACACGCCAAACCCTTACATAGTTTTCCAAGCTTTTGTTGAACCCCATTTTTGCCTAATAAAACAAAGTAAATGTGGGTTACTGAAATCAGATAACCTTTGTTGAACCCTTGAAACGGCTCTGTTGAACCCTTGAAACAGCTCTGTTGAACCCTAGGGGTTCGATCAAACCCATTTTGAGAACCACTGCTTTAGGGTTTCAGTTAGGTTAGGTTTTGGGGGCACATAGGTTATTATGTATTTTTGATGATTTGAACTATGGTGGTGTATCTTTCATATATGTATTTGAGTTGAATTTATTGCGTTTTAAATGAAGAGTTACATTTCTACATTATCCAAGTGGAACAGCACCAAAACTACTAAATCCTGAGCCTTAACCATAAGTATATAACATTAAAACTATGCCCTGAGTCATGTGACTATGAATCACGATCGTTGGCTCCAGCTCGACATGCCTAACAATAGTAACAGCTGACCTTACATAACTGGCTATATGGGGTTAACTGTGTATAGCCAGCCAAGGATGTCAATGTTGAATTAGTCATGAAGAAAACAAATGTTTTTTTGACCCTTTGTTTCAAGACTTTCAATGCCTCATTTAGACCAGACATTTTTTTACACAATGCCTAAATTTGTCTGGAAAACCTGATTGTTAAAATGTACTGCTTGCTCAACCTGTTTGGTCACATAAAAACACTCAAATTTGTAAAAGATTAGAAAAAGGTGTGGGTATCATTCCTCAACAGATTAAAAAAAGAGAGACTGATATAATTGGCCGATATTTGGGTTTTGCCAATATATCGCTATCGGCCAAAACAGCCGATCTTATTGGCCTCACTAGGTATTGACAAAATGCTATTATATTCCTCATCCATGCAGATAACGTGTGCAAGGAGGCACAACAAAGCAAGTCAAGACAGTCATCTTGCAGCAACACTAGCAGGTGCGTTTTCATAAACTAGCAAACAAGATGACACGCGTCAGCCATCGCAGCCGAAACAAAAGCATCATCATTAATCAGATTAATTACAATTCATAGCAAAAATTGAAATTGCCAAATTTAAATTTTTAACTCATTGATCTTGATTTTTGAAGTTTTTGAAAAAAAAAGGTAAGGCATAGAATACACCAGGGGTCACCAACATTATTGAAACTGCGAGCTACTTGTGTACCGATTAATGCGGAGGGCTACTAGTTTGATACAAGTGTGTATTAATACATACTTCTGAAATAAAATTTTTGCTCAATTTACCTTCAATTAGTTTAGTATTGGTGAAGACATTGATCATGCTAATGTTATTTTTAGAACAGGCCCGTGGGTGACCTACATGGTGCTTGTGGGCAGGCACCACGTTGGTGACCCTTGGAATACATAATATTTGTGATAATGAAGCAAAGAATAGGTTTAAAAATTTTGGAAATATCGGTATTGGTCCATGAATGGCCGATATATCGGCATCGGCCCCAAAAAAGCCATATTGGTTGATCTCTACTGAAAAGGTTTGAAAATATCATTGAATAAAAAATATAATCTAGGGCTCAACTCTTAGAATAAAGCCTAGGTCCTGGAGGTGAAGGCCATGACTACAAAATTGCTGTGTGCATTGTATCATACACCGTTATACAATGTAATCACATAGATCACAACTCAAAATTAATGAGATAGCTATAAACCAGACTGGAAAATACATCAGTTGCCAATAAGAAATCATGCTTAAAGTGAGCATTTTTAGGTGAGGAATGTGAACAAGACAGCCAGGCATTAATTTATTGCTGTTTAGCAAAAAAGATGTGTTGCATGGTGTTCAGCGTAAGTAGTCTATGGTAATTTAAGAATATTGTCTGCAATCATGGTGTTAGGAATCTCTTCAAAATCAGTAAGGTGGGGATGAACACAGTGACTGTATAATCTGGTACAGAGAAGTGACTAGTTGAAGTGGTTCTTGTGATTTTTTGGTCATCACCTAAGCTCTTTGGAAAAAATTTGCTTCAAGCTTGAAGCACTTATCTGTTGCTGACTTCACTTCAAAGGGAACATCATAAAAAAGTCACAATTTTTCCCAAAAGTTGACAGTGATGTAGACACAATGGTTCCATAGCGTGATGCAAAAGTTACAAACAAAATCTCCAGTATGTGCTTGCCATGGAATCCAGTAAGAGCCATAAGTGCTAAGACAACCACGATTGCTGAAATAACTTATCATAAGATTGTTAAGATTTCTGATGACTATAATAAAATTTCAAGCGCATTGTTGGCCATTTTTTACTCAAATGTGTCCAATGTGAAATAACTTTGTAAAGGGTAGAGTAACCTGGTCACATGAATTAACTTTCACAAATTAGCTCCAAGAGGTTTTCGTACATTAATCAACAATTATCCCTGCATCTAAATCACACCAGTTCCAAGCCTGAGAAACACTTTATCAAACAAAAGATTTTAATGACTAACAAATCCAAAGCACTGAGGGCAAACAAGACAGTTAAGATGGTACAAATACTAGAGACCACAGATGGTGCATTACGTGAATTGAAAAGCAATAAATCAAAATGCATAATCTCTTTTTGATCCACTGGATACTTGTTGGTCACTTGCCAAACAAAAAAAGTAATATAATTTTTGTACAAACATTTCGACTGTCTGTACAAGCAATTTAAAGTTGTACATCTTGGTGGTAGGAAACAAAATCAGACTGACATGATACCTTTTTTGCATCTACAGTCTACACCAGGAGTGGACAATTCTTTTGGCTCAGGGGCCACTTCGGGAAGGCTGCATTTAGCAGAGGGTCGTACCTTCTAATTTGATCATAAAATAAATAAAACAAAAACAATAATGGTACACACAGAAAGGTTTTGTTACAATTGCAGTTATTGCAAATAAACTTTATCAGTGAAAGGATTTGGTGAGACAAATGTAACCTCAAACACTTTCAACAAATTTCAGATTTTTGCTGAATGCTTCCATGGGTCACTGAAAATGCTGTGGCAGGCCAAATGTGGCCTGTGGGCCGCTTGTTGTCCACCCCTGGTCTACACCATCTATCATATCACCTTGGACATCAAGTGTGATCTTCTTTAATAAGAGCATTTGATGGTTTTTGTTTGAAGCTCCATGTTTCATTTCAAGGTGGCAAAGACATGGTGCTGACATGTCTGATGCAATGTAAAGTGTGTTGCAATGAAGCATGAACAGAGGCACAATCAGTTAGATGCCTTTTCCTAAATCCAAGTACAATTGCTATCTTGTAATCCACCTTTCAGTATGTTTTTCCCAATGTCAGATTGACTAACTTTTAACTTTTTAATCCATGTTGCATACAAACTAGATTTTGAACTAACCTCTCAGGCTAGCTATCAGGGACAATGAAATAGTTGAATGTCTTGGAAGAGTATGGAACTTAAAGAACCATTTAAAAGCAGACCCAGAATGTATTTGTGAATAAAAAAGAGTTGTTTTTGAAGAAATTACATGATTTTGCTCAGTGAATTCAACGACTGGATATGCATTTCTTGTTAATGGTTTGTGCTAATTTTTACATGCCTGTAAAGTCACAGCTTACTGTCAACTTGTTACTCAAACTGCTGCAATTTTCATGCACCAGCATAGGCTGTTTCCATGACATTGTCAACAAAAGGTAGTTATTTGATGGATTGCTACATCTATAAAAGTATCACAGTGGGTAGAAGTGATGTGAAAACCAAGACTAGTCTGTAAGTTATTGCAAAATCGTAGCTTTTAAATTTACTGACAATCTACATTTCTACAACGAACCACTCATACAATTGCAAAATTGTTGAAAATCTGCAGTGTTTTTCTTGATGTGGCAAAGTTTTCTGGGTTGTAGCCATGAGTCCATTTCATGTTCCAATAAATAAAACCTCATTCATTCCAACAGGTATCCCTTTGAGCAGGGCTTCTCAAACTATGGGTCATGACCCCATTTGGGGTCATGAAACAAATGGCTTGACAAATCAAATATACAAATTTTTAAAAACTTTGCAAGAAAACCAGAAGTAGGCCTGCAGTGAATTTATTTCTACTACATTTTTAGGGGCAATACTGTGCTTCATACTGTCAGTTGTTTACTAGGATGTCTGCGTGAGCTATCAAGTGATATAATCAACCAAGCACAACAAGTTACGCGTTGTTACACTATGATGGTTTTAACATATTGACCTTGTTGCATTCATTCTGACACGAAGACATGCTTGTGTTTTTAGAACTCTGGGTCTAGGCTAACTGCTTTCAGAGCACACTGTGCTTTTAGAATAAAGTTAAAAGCTTCATGTGCAGTTTCAGAAGTACTGTGGACTGTGATTCAGGAAAAGTTGGATGTGCAAACCATACGCAATAGGGTGGGCCAAAAAAATTTTTTTAAATCAAAAAAAGGAGTTCTGAAATTCTGGCAAATCAGCTAAAACATATTTTTAACCATTTTTAGATGGTTGCCCCTAACAACAGCCATGTAACTATGTGGCAAAGGTCACAGAAAGGTCAAATCTCATAAAACTGACATAATATTTGATATACTTAGCTACAAAGTTCATTTTGGTCTCAAAATGCACAAAAGTACCAAGCTTCCATCTGCTTCTTGAGAACATTTTTTCATCAACAGCATTTGTTGCTTTCGGAAAAAATAAATTTTTAACCGTTTTTTTGCACATTTGTGTTATATTGCTTATACTTATGTTGCTTGAATGCTTGTTTTTTTTTACATTTAGTCACCTTTTCAACACGTCAAACTTAATTGCCTTATCTGAGGAGGAATTATATGGAATTGGTATTTAAATTTGGTGCTCTCAGTCTCTCACACATAAGTTAGCAGTCAACAGATTGAGACTGCAATATTAGTTTTAAGTTCAGTGTAATTGCAGGCAAATCAAAGTTCATATAAAATTGTCTTTCACAACCACACAGGCAAACTGTACAACACATGTTGTAGTTTTTGTTTGTGTTACCATAACTACTAGTTCTATATGTAAAATGTAAGTTTTAAACAAATTGTTGTTTTGAGTCAAATTTGCTCATCAGCAGCCTAGGTTGAATCTTTTGGTGGATCACGCTATCTCGCTTTGCATATCTGGTCACAACAGAAGCCGCTTTAGTTACCAGTTTAACATGTCTTTCCACATGTTGGTTGTGACACGGATGCTGCAAGACCAGAGGTTTGGCCTGCATTTCAAAGTATCACCCAAATCCATCATGACTGGTGGTTGAGAAATATCGTTGATGTTGTCAGGATTTATAAGCTCATAAGTGTGTGGCTTCTACATTGATCTTTGAAACCTTAGATTATCAGGCAATCTCTTTTCTATTGCTTTCTAAGGTAGATGATTCCATTCCGGTGGTTGCTGATGTTTCACTGAGCAATTCTAAAATCTTATCCATGGCTCTTCGACAAATGTCACCATCTTCAGCTAACATTCCAAGAATTACACTTTCTGAATGTGCAAAGTATGTGTATCACTGTGGCACTTTAATTGAAATGTCACTTATGCACTGTTTCAATAAGTTTGAAAAAATTTTTTGCCCCATTGGCAATCTTATTTTCTTTTTGATATTGAACCAAGTTGGAAAATAAATTTTCAAACAAAACTTCAACAGCGCCAAACTTAGCAGTTTATGAATTTTTGGCTTAATTTATTAATTTTGACCTGCTGGTGACCTTTGTCATGTGGTTGTCACTACCAACCACCGAAATTTATTTGAAAACCTATTTTTGAGTACTTTGCTACGATCTAAGGTCTTGTTTTGAGATTTTTTTGGCCCACGGTAATACACATTACATAATTCAAATTTGTGGTGGCGACACACCTGTCAAGCCCAGGATGAGTTTGTGGAGTTATTAAACGACAAAAGTTTGCAACTGGAATTTTTAAAACAGACTTTATGTCATTTTTGAAAAATAACAATAAATGAATGCCCAGTCATTTTTGATCTAGCCATTCATAAACTCTTAGCTTTTGCACAAATATTTGTGTGAAGCAGCATTCTCAAAAATGATAATCAAGACCAAAAGCCGATTTTTGAAAAATATTGAGAATGTCCTTCCATCCTGCGTTGTCTTATATCAATCTAGGAATGGATAATCTGTGTAAAAATTATCAAGTGCACCTATCACGTTAGGTGTGCTTGATAACTTCTATAAACTGAATTGTGTTTTGTTATTTTTTTCACTTTACCGATTCCATTTTATTGTTTTTTTGCCATACTGTTTTATTACTGCATAGTTACTTTTGTGGATTGCATGCATTTGTACAATTTCACCACAGACAAAAATGCCTCCTAAAATTTGTAACTGGACAATACACATAGAGATCGACCGATATGGCTTTCTGGGGGCCGATACTGATATATCGGCCATTCATGGGCTGATACCGATAACCGATATTTGCAAAATTTTTAAATCTTGTTTTCTGTATTGTATCGTATACCGTATTGTATCGTATTCGTATACTGTGATTGTACCATGTACAGTACTGTACGATATTCCTGTAAATGTAGCCCATAAAACACTTTCCAAGTACTTTATACAATAATTGTCATTTGTAACACTTGTCCATATTACACAAACCGCCACCAGGGTTGGTCCAAATTACACACTGCATTCACGAAACTTACTTCAAAATTTCCCTACCTTAGCGAGTCAGCTAAAATTTGATGTTAAAGATCAATGCTGCAAAAGATAACAGAAGGGTTCCAAAAAAAGCACGAAAAACCTGGCATTAAAAAACGAGGACTTGGTCCAGATCAATTTCATTATAACCAGTCACGACTTTCGGCCAGATTACACACTACACTAGTCCAAATTACACGAATCACCCCAAGTGAATATACACTGAATACACTGTATTGAGAAGATTTTCACTGTTCAGGATTTTTGAGCAACTTGCGCTTGCCTTCAAAAACAGAGTTTTCCCGCAAAATTTTCACTATATTGAATACATTTCTTACCATTCAGGATTTTTGAGGAACTCTGCGCTTACCCTGAAAAACAGAGTTTGCCCTGAAATTTTTCACTGTATTCAATATACTTTTTACACTCAGGATTTTTGAGGAACTTGCGCTTGCCCTGAATTCGCTGTATTGAATATATATTCTTTGCAGTGACATGCGGTGAGGTTCGTAACTGGGGAGGCACTGTCTTTTTCAAAGTCAAATTTGGGAGTGTATAAATAGAATGGAGTAGCATAAATTCACCACTCAACTGGCTGCTTGCAGAATGACTTCTGCCTATGCTTTCTATCCCATATCATAATTTGTTATACACAAAGAGCACAATGGCGATTCTAGATTAGAAAAAAAGTAACATATAGGAGGACCAAACTGAAGTGACTTGTCCCCTACTTGTTTAACGACTTTACTGAAAAGTTGAAACAGT
>JGI24022J15233_10006797_pt1 | contig 12483 bp, 5 predicted proteins | sample Ectturendosymbi2_FD_15233 | JGI IMG/M metagenome (IMG submission 15233)
CTCCGCTTATTCTGGGCCGTGGGCCACGCGGCTACTTTCACAGTGAATTATCCACTGGAGTGAGACCAGACAAATGGCAGCATCCATTGCCGAGCACGAGCCTTTACAGGTACCGCCGCAAGCACCGTTATTCAAATCTACTGTATGCCGCGACCAGGATTCGAACCCAGCGTGCCAGGATCTGTGGCCAGATAATTTTTGGTAGAAAAAAAATTTCGCAAACACCACATTAAAATATTCATACCAAGAGCTTTGAAAATGTATCGAACTCCCAATTGTTGACATTCAAATATGCCAGTGAGCAACGGCGGCGCCAACCCAGAAAAAATTAATTTGTGCAGTTTTTGAACAATTTACAAAAAAACTCGAGATTCAGTTGCTGTGCACGGATGTGCAAACTTAAGTCGATGCTTGCTACGATCCTTCAAATACTGTCAGTGAAAATTAAGGCAGGTGGCGTTGGAGGCCAATCGACCGTAAAAGAATGCAAAATATGCTTCAGATGATCTTTCATGACTTGTTCAATCATTAAGCTATCGTAAAGCTGACTTTCAAGTGTTTCCCTGTTCAAAACTGACGAATTGCTCATAAACTTGAATTCCGGGATTGTGACAGATTTTTGCGACTTATCGAGATGAGAACTTAACTAGGAGGTTACTGTAAACCCAAGTTCAATTACATTATTGGATTTGCTTTATGTTTTCCTAAAACCTTGCAAGATGCTGTCAGCTCATTTACAATTACCGGTATATGCTTTCTCAATAAATGCGGTTGACCACGGCGTATATCGCATTTTTGAATTTTCACTCATGTTGATCTGATTTCCATGGCGATGTAATCCGGGTGTTTTTAGCAGCAGCTTTAAAAAGTGAAATTTCAAGTTTTTTCACACTTAACATGTTTTGTATGCCGTTGTAAGGTAAAGATACCTTAAATTATGTTTTCTGAAGTGAAATCCTAGAAAGGCTCGTTTGTGAAATCAAAATTAGGTTCCATAGTTGTTATTCAACTACTTTTACCACCAAACATAGTACCCTTTCCTTTTCCTTTCTCGTAAAGTGAAACACACTTGAAGTTATACTGTATATGAAAGCGCTTGATTAGGTTGACAACAATCAGTGGTTACTCCAGCAGACAGCATTACCCAAAATTGGCAGTCTGTGCCTCTTGGAGCTCACAGCCTCAAAATCTGCTGTTATTTTTCAAAGCAATTTGCGGTCATTTTGTTAAAATCAATGATCAGCCATTTTATTTTAACGGCCAATGAATCGAAACATATTTTACTTCAAAATAGGTCCAATCTTATCCACTAAAATATGTTTTTATTTCCAGAACTGATTTTTGAACGCAACTATTACACAGGGCGGCCTTAGTTGTCATAGCAAAGTTCGTTATTAAGTTCGAAAAAGTTGGTTTTGTCAAAGCAGTAAAAGATGTTTTGACTTTAGTCAAGTAAACGATGTCGTTCGGCTGCTTTGCGCTGCAAACATTCCTGTAAACTTTTAATCAGCAAAATACCTTTCCACCTTCCTTCCTCTGGTACGGTTTGGCCAAAAACGTTTCATGTATTAACTGATCTTTTGTGAATACAGGAACATGAGCAGTGCGCACAGAAGTGCAGGCTGAGGCCCAACATGTCAGATGACACTAGTGATGATAATGACTTTCAGTACCAAACAATCTGTGCATGATGAATGACAAATATCATGTGCTCATGAAGACAAAAAGTTAGATTTTTTCGGCCTGCCAACGTTTTCCGTATTCCACGAGTCATTTCTTGTGATACAGATGTTCGATCATCTCTTCCGCCGGGCACTTACAGACCAGGATCCATCATCAGCATTCTTTGATGTGATTTTTCATATTTTATTGTTTAACCAGTAGCGTCAGAAGGGAGGGGGGGCAAGAGGAACAGGACACAGTTTTGTGGAGGCGCGAAAGTGTGATTGGAAGGTAAAGAACACAATGTTATGCTTCGTGTGTGAGGGGTGACATAGTAAAACCTATTCCCGTGCCTTAAATGCAGTCACTGTGTATAGAATAGAGCTGATAATGCTAATTGACAGACGTTGTTACGTTCATGGCATAAAAACTGCTTTTGAGCAAAGGTTTATCAAAATATGCTCTAAGACAAACATGTTTCCTCAAACATGTTACAACGTGACATGTTGAGTCGGCGCAGATGCGGTAGAGAGTGAAAATGTTTCAAATGTCTACATGCAACACAAAGTGGTTATTGTAAATGAGACATGAATCTTGCCAAAGTATTTCATTCCCAACAGTAAGAGAAATCTTAGACTGAATTTGCATCACGTTTTGCAGAAGATTAACCTTAGAAAGTGGGTTATTTTTGTTTCATCTTTTTGTCAACATTTACAGTACATGCCAACTTGGATTAACAATAGTGTGAGACGCACGCAAACAATTAACATTTTCCAGCGTAGTGATGAACATTTTCCAGCGTAGTGATGAACATTTTCCAGCGTAGTGATGAACATTTTCCAGCGTAGTGATGAACATTTTCCAGCGTAGTGATGCTTTCGGGATGCAGTCCGCGTCATAGGAGACTTCAATATGTTCTTAAAATAAATTCTTATCGTTTCAAAACATCAAGCGTTTTTCTAAAGTTTGAGGATGATTTGTGAAGCGTGCAAATAAATTTTAAGTTTCATCCATTGTCTTATCCAGTGTGAATATCAGTCAGGTGCATGATTTTTCTTGAATGTTGAACGGATTACACATTCGAATGATTTATCTTCTCAGCTTTAAAAAAAAACGTAAGACTGAATCTGGTGAGACAAGGAGAGTAAAGACTTGTTGCGTTGCACGAGATTTAAGACTGGAAAGGATCTCAGATTCTGATCCAAAGCAACATGAATAAAAGAAAGCACCCCTTTTCGCACCTGCAAATCTATGAATCATCTCTGCATAAGGAAAACATTCCTGCAACCTGCCACTTTCCCTGGATGATGCACCCTAACTTCATACCCCTGCCACATAAAGACATTGCTCGCAACATGAGCCATGCTGAAATGCGAATGCAAAGCCCAGATATTCCCCATTGCTTTTGTCAGGCCTCCCATTCTCTCAGCATGCTACAAAAACGAAGGGAAGGGGAAGATGCTTTTCTAAACTGTGACCTGACAAAACTGTCAAGCCTAGTTCCTCCTGGCGTTCCTGCAACTTCAAATGCTGCTGCGAAGACTGAGAGCAGCACTGGAGCAAAACGACGCAAATCTGATGATGTTCCACATCCGCTTGAAGATCGGCCAATCAGCAAAGCGGTTGATCAATCCCGAGTGGCTCCATTAGTTCCTGCATCGCTACCTTGGAATGCAATTGGTTTGGAGAATCCCAATGCTTATCCTGGGGTAATGCATGACTTGGCAGGTCACCAGAGCGATCCAATAATGAACAAATTTAAGTGGAATGAGGTCAACAAAACGCTCAACGTTGGAAAGAGCCAGCATGACTTGTTACTGGCTTGTCACAATGATCAAAAGCCTTACTGGAACGGAAATGCCCCTAGCATGCCTCCACCATGGTTGGCTCTGAGTCAAGTCTTGTTGCGAACACAGTTGTTGCGCAATCAGTTGAACTGCTACAGTTTGTATCTCCAGCACTGCACTGGTCAGTCAGCAAACTTTGCTACATCTTTGCTACATTCTTTTCCCATGCCAAGATTGCCTTCAAAAGGAAATGAAGGCATTATGAACTCCAGAGAAGGATTTCACCATCTGGCTAATATTGATCATGGTCATAAATTGCTGAAGAGTCAGTCAGATATAAAGCAATTCAACGCCCTCAGCAGCGACGATGGAGTCACCCTCTCTCAAGCCAAAACATTACAAGACAATCACCAAGTCCACAAACCAAAGCCGTTGGATTATATTACTTTCCACGACAGTTCGACATTAGTATCTGCAGGCAAGGCGGTGAAGAATGCCAACACGCACGCTCATTCGGATATCTTCGGCCAATCTCGGATGCCGAGCAGAGCAGCAGTCACTTTCCCCTTCCTTCTGCCACCAGCACAGCAACGTTTAGCCGGTTTCGCGAACAACAGTCATTTATCTTCGGGAACTGTTGAAACAGAAGTCCCAGTCTCTTTTGCGGAAGGCAAAGGCGGCCAGACAGAAAAATGTCATCCGGTTTCCAAGATTGAGACAAAACATGACACTCGTTCATTGGTCAATCAAACGAAAACCTGTTTCGGTTTCAATCAAACCGACATCCACTGTGGCAACAGCAGAAAAGACAAAAAAGTGCATCAGTGTAATTACTGCGGAAAACTTTATTCCCGAAAGTATGGTTTAAAGATTCACATCAGGACCCACACTGGGTACAAACCCTTGAAATGCAAGGTAGGTTGTAGATAGCATTGATCTGCATCATCGATTCGTTGGTGAAAAACAGTGTATTACGATGAAGTGTTTTGTCTTTAAAACAAAAAGTAAATCAAAAGTAAATCAATTATACTGGGTTTGACAATCTCCAGCTATATACCAATAAAATAAACTTGTATCTCAGAGAGAGTTTTATTATGCTGCATGACGTTTGGCCATCTGCTAATCCAACAGTGCCAGTCACTGCTTCAAAACATGTGAATCAGGGTTGAAGACTGTTCACAAGCAGTGGGAAAAAAGCACTAAAATGCAATGTACTACGAAACAAATTAAGACAACAGTAATCTCACGAGTTAAGCTAACGATTGCAAATCAAGTTTACCAACCTTCAGCACACAATATTTGGTTAAGCAAACGTAAACTAAACGTGTACACTGTACATACATGTAAAACACTAAGTTTACCAAAATAAAGATTCTAAAATCTTTTGACAAAAGCGGCTACTCATGTAAAGAAAGATGTGTAACTACAAACAAATAGTTGTGTTTCCTTCTTATTTGCAAAAAAGCTATTCGCTGTGATGTTTTGAAGTCCTGAAGCTGTGATAAGAGCTTTTTACAACCTGACTCAATTCCCATCGGTGTTACAAACATATGTTCACAAATACTTTTTCATTAATTTCTAGCCGTAAATTTTTCGATGTGCATTCTTCCCGTTTTTTCTTTGATTTGTGCTACAAATTTCATAGGTACGAAAAATAACATTTACCTGTGTTTGCCGGGAATTTAAGACTTTTGAAATATAATTTCAGCTGTTGGAGAAAAACAAATAAATCAATGTGGATGTCAAAAACTTTGTGCACACATAGCATGTAGTAATTATTACCAGCGTATCTCTTCCAAAAAGTTGTCTGAAATATATGAAGGTGTTCTTCATGAAGTCTGTTTCTTTAAACGTGTGTAAGGCTGGAAGTCGTGGTATCATTTGTTACTGTTTGTTTTTTACGCTAAAATTAATTTTGTATCATGCAGTAGCATCACGTACTTACCATCAAAATTATCTCCTGTATCTTGTTCTTTTGGAGGCTCTATTTCGGCCTCTGTTTTTTGAGGCAACACCATAAAATGTGTTGCAACGTGATCAGCAAATATTTCCCATGAGATGTACAACGCCTATGTATTGCCTAAGTATGGGGTTAAATGTAAAGTTGATTCCTCTGACGACAAAAACGTTGTGGTTGTTTCGCGTTTGCAATCACACCACATGTTTACACTTTCTCCAAAACCAATATTTTGTACTCCAAAGCAACATTAAGTACAATCAGATTAACGAAACGTTTCTCTTGAAACGTCCCAATCACAACTGTGTTATTTTTTAAAATATAGATAGTTGCGTTTGTAGAAAGGTATCAGCTGGTGCATGGACCACAAAATGCAGGTTGCGACGCAGATTCAAATTATCTCCATGGCTATCACTTACACAGTGTTCAAAAAGACATCTTAGAGAGCGTATTGAATCATTCCATCAGCTTGTAATTGGTCAAATTGCAATTGGTTTTGCACTTTTCGTCCATTTTTGACTTCATCTGACTTTTTTGAATTGTTGTGCGAAGTTATATTTTTCTTGCAAATAGATTGAAGCCTGCAACGAAGCAAAATTAACCAAACAAGGACTGAAATGCTGACTTTATAGAAATGCCGCAGTTTTTTTCTGAAAAAAAACTGTAGCCTACTTGTATATGAATCACTTCAAGCAACAGAGAAAACTGCCTTTTAATACCTCTCACAGATTATAATGACCCAATTGTGTGCTTTATAACGAGTGCGTATTATTTCCGGACAACTCTATGATGTAACAATGATACTTCAAGTATGCTTGTTGTGTCACAGAAATGATAAATGGAGTGATATGGAGCTCATTGAGTATTCTGTGGAATGTCAGTGATTGAATTACTCGCACTTTGACAAGATAAGTACGTCCTGCCCTTACACGGTTTAAGAGATCATTCCCTGTTATATATGTTGAGATAATCGCTGTTCGTGGCTAAGGAAGTAGAATCGCTTAAAGCTGAGTAAACAATATTCTAGGAGAGCTGCAGATAATCTACATTTCTACAGTGTTGATAAATGATCTCAAAAGAAGTTTCAAGTCTTCTTCTCAGCTTTGTTGTAGCAAAGGAAGCAGCAAAGGTACTTCCCAGTATGAAATGCTGCAGACAAAAATAACTTTTAAATTTTGTCATGAAGAACGAAGAAAAATAATGGGTTCACTTTTTAGAATTGCAACAACATACAGTGGTGGCCATCACGGGAAGAAAGTTGAAAGTTCCATTCAATAATGCGTCTGGCTCGCTTCATAGCACCAAACATTTTTGACAAGAATGGTGGTGTTAGCTAAAGACTGCTGTTTGCAAGGGAGCTGTGTCTGAAATACTGTCAATTCTTCCTTTGTGCAACATCTTACCTTTCACGCGCATCAAGATTTATGGGATTTGTTCAAATCCAGGTGTTCCGCTTCGTGCTTCCATCCCTCATGTCTTGTGCTGAAACTTTTGGACTACTTTGTGAACGACTTTAGTTCATTTTAACAGTAGTCAGTTGCTGGCTGCCTTGGTGATGTCCATCTCAGATAAAAGTTTACCCCACTGTAGATGTAAACTATGAAACAAACGCCTACAAGCATTCAGGCAATTAGTTTCCACATGGTTAGAGTGGTTAAGAAATACATTAAAATTTTTCCAGATTTTCTTCTTTGCGGTTTTCGGCATATCGCCATGACAACCAAAGCATTACTTTAGTAATCTGTTGCACCAAACTATAAAGAACTCTTTTAATTACTTATGTTTTAATGAACATGCGGAACTATTTTAAAGTGAATTTTCAGCCGTGGGCTTTTGTAGCAAATGGTGTTTTTATCAATAGTTGGAATACTGATGCTTTTGCTAAAATTGTTGACTTCACGATCAAACATTAATAACGTCAATGAGGTTTACCTCGTTTGTGAAAACTTTGCCAAAACTCAAGGACATCGTGCAATGATCAAGCGATTCATGCTTTGCTATATGTTGAACAACGGATATAACAAAAGTTAAGAACGTCATAAAGTTTTTTCGAGTCTATGATCACGTATCTAACTATTTATAGTTGCGGTAAAACTTCAACTCAATAAATGTTGTTGTGGTTGTTGTTATCAGATCAATCACTGTTTGAAAAGATCTCTGATCAAAGACCAAAGTACCTGCATAAACTTAAATGTTTGTGTGTTCGAAGGTATGTGGGAGACCATTTGGTGACCCGAGCAACTTGAACAAGCACGTGCGCCTCCATGCGGAAGGAGACACGCCGTACAGATGTGACCTTTGTGGCAAAGTGCTAGTTCGCCGACGCGACCTGGAAAGACATCTCAAGTCCAGACATCCGGATGATTTCCACAGAATCTTCCAACCACAAACGGACTGCCCACCTTCCGATCCTCGCCTATGGAAGACTGCTGGCGTGCATGATGCGGCTGTGACCTTTTGCGGTTAATGTCGGAAAAATTATTTTGGTAGAATCAAACCAGCCGGACATTGCGAATGTGCTCACAAAGTTCGTCTTTGCTTTGCATTTGTTGTACAGATACAAAGTTCTCAAACAGGTTTCAGCGAAGCAGCTAAAGTAGTGACGCCTCACTTTCATCTCAGACAAACATCTTATTCGCCATTATGATGTCTACAACTGTTTGATTGATTACAGATGAAATTTGTGTAAAAGTTCTGGTGGCCTGCAAACCGATTTTTGCTTGACTATTTCTTATCGATGGAAATTGTAACTGCTGTAAAGACTAAGAAAATAAAACACTGTGTTTATCTTCTGTGCTACAATTAACAACAAACGAACTGAAATTGCACATCTGCGCAGAACGTCAGTGAGCGCTGTTATAATCGAATATCCATAACAAGAAGAATTCTAATCGCTTCAATATCAAACTTAATTTAATAGTAAATCAAAATTTTCAATCCCTATCGCTTAACTATTAATAGGATATTGTTTGATCCCAATACAGCACTTGAATTTTTGCAATAAAAGTTGTTACTGAATTTAAACTATAGCTGGAGTTTACCTTGTGGTTTTGGGGAGTTGCTATTTATTGATGAAGCATTCATAAAAACAGACTTTGATGTTTTTTAGTTTAATTAACGTGTTTTGGCTTTATTTTGTCTTTGCCGGAATGAATGAATTGCTATGTTTAATAAAGGTAGCGATTGCAATGTTATGCTTGAGTAATTTAGAAGCAATGTTCTAGCAAGTAGTCACTCGAATAAGTTGCTTATCGCTATTGGAGCCTGACCATACTTTGGAAAAGTTGTAGGCAGTATACAAATATATAGAAAGTAGTTTAATCCCTTCTTAGATATTCGATACAAAGCTTTGCTTGCAACTGCAAGAGCTGGAATATTTTTGTGAGATCATAAACGCATTCAGCTGCAGAGATTGTCACAAAAGTTCTCAGAACTTTTCGTTGAAAACAGCTTGATTTGGACTAATATCATGACAATGAACGATTTTTAGCTACTTTCATTACGAGGGCTACAATTTTTCTGCTTCTTGTGTACATAAAATTAGCCACAGCAGCTTCTCTCAGAACAAACAGTTGATAAACGCATTTTTCTCGCAAACAGCATGAGATGATATATATTTTTGACACAGTTCGTAAACAGGTCTTGCCGCCGCAACATTGATGTGTTCATGCGGTCGTTACAGATCACATATATTTTGGCTGCACGACCTCGTTTTTGTAAGAATCAGATTTCTAATGAATCGCTGTAACTTGAAACTGCTTGTCGATCATCTGACATTTTGAGATCGCAGCGAAGAATACGGTGAAGATGAGCGGACTGGGTCCACCGCCAAATGTCTGCTGCGGGTTCTATCTCGCGTAACAGCAACTCAGTTATTTTGCACGAGTGACTCACGCTCAGTCGCACAGCCTCGAAGATCAAAGTCACAGTGCGAATCCCAAAGCTACCACTTGCATTATGATTTGCAATTGGAAATATAACTTGTTAAGTTCTTTCAATGCAAAAGCAAGAAACGGAACGTTTTTAAATGCGTGCGTTTATACTTTGCTCAACCGCCTGACAATATTCAAGAGGTTTGAAAAGATCAAAAACGTTTTGATCTATTGTCTTCTTCTCGTCATCATCCGTTTTATGATTATGCGGCCCGCGCTAACAGCATAGTCCATGTGGAAAGTTTACATTTGGTTGGCACATGCAAGCCAAACCGGTAGAAATGATTTACCAGTTAAATTTTGAGGTTCTGCAACTTTCACCGAACATTAGCTATCTCCAAAAGCCATATGTTTCATGCTGTGGCAACGCATTGCAAAACGCCGCAGATGCATGCGGTGCATTAGGTATCCATTTGCAATTGATGGCTTCTAACAGTGTCAGGGTCTCTCAAGCCGGGCCCTCGGCCTCCCTTGGGGTTCACGGAACGGTTCTCCGGGGGCCACAAGCAGAGGCCTTTACAAGTAGCTCTGTCGTGATATTGCAAAGCCCAATACAAAGCTAGGTATTTTTATTGATGAGGAGGGGGGCATCAGTATTGAGAGTCTTTGAAAGGGGGCCACAAACCATGAAACCTTGAGAACCACTGAACTATATAGTATCAATGCGGCTGAAACAAATTGCATACTTTTGAAGCTTTGTATACAAGAAAACTAACCATAAAAAAACAACAAGATTTGCCAGTGCAATGTTTGCAGCAAACAAAAGAAAAACGTCGAATGTGAAATAATATCGAGTTTCAAATAAATTTGAATAGTCAAGCCAGCGCCGGGTTTAGAGGTCTCGGGCCCAGGGTCCCCACCATGTCCATGTGTTTAGCCATATGTATGACATGTGCGTGCCACTTAGTCATTTTTATTAGCGAGGAAAGTTTGTTTGTAGACGCTATTAATTTATCGGTGGTCCAGACGGCATTATTTCACTTGTTTATTGTTTGATATTATAACTTACAATTTTTTAAGGTATTTTGGGGACCCGANTCGGGTCCCTAAAATCAGAGAAAATTATCATCGGGCCCCTAGAATCAAATAAAATCGGGTCCCTAGAATCAGAGAAATCGGGACCCTACAAGTCCATACCCGGCACCCAAAAGTTTCCTTTAAAAAAAAAACTGTTATAACGAAACAACTATTATACTTATTGTTTTCCTGAAAGTCGGTCAGGTGTCTGAATCTAGTGAATGCAAGGCCAAGCCACGCAGATCGCTTTAGCTTTCATCACTACTCGTTACTGGTAGATTTTTCGTCTGCCTTACTTAGATTTGCACAGGCTGCATAATGAGTAGCATTTTTGAAGTATAGCTCCCATACGTCCTCTTTTTGAAGTAGGCTACATATCCAGTTTTTTCATGAGAAACGAAATAATCTCCGAGGACATTCAAAAATGTCAAAATGTCCTCCTCTTTACATTTCTTATTTTACACAGCTATAAACAGTGGCGTAACGAAAGGTTTGAGCCGGAATGGTAAACTTGGATAAAAGGGGCCCGCTGGCCACTGTACCGGGTCCACTAGCCAACACTCAGAAAAAAACTTAAAAATGATGGTCAGTCTGGATGTGGATGGCCAAACTAAAACCCTAAAACACAGGAAAATAATCCAAAAACCGCACAAAGACAACAACCTACTGAAAAACAAAAGAATGCTAACATCCAAAGTGGGAGACCGGTTTTGCATTTAGCTTGCCAGTGGGGCAATTCCCCCCTCTGCCCCCGTTAGTTACGTCACTGGCTATGATATATTGTATTTACATACAGTAAGCTGTCCCTATTCAACTGCAACAAGATACGAGCTGGTGGCGTAGCTCAGTTTATGGGAGGGCCTGCAAGTTGTCTAATTAATCTATGTTTTGGTTGAGTTAATTCTCGGCTGGAAAGGCTTTCTTGCTTTCACATTAATCTTTACATAACAGTGGAAAATCGATTTTCAATATCTCAATGACTTTGGCATTAGAGCGCAGACTTCTGACTCCATTATAGGTACTGTACTAGCTTTACTGATGAACCGTGATACGATGATTACTGTATTGTACAAAGCTTAGTGTAATACTTTCTAGTAATTATAGCTAATCAGTAATGCTAAAAAAATGAAGAAATTCGTCAGAAGCATCACTTTTTCGGAAAAGGACTAAATGATTTTTAAGGTGAGTGAATTGTGTCTTGTTGCATTTACAAAGTTCGCAAAAGAGAGTGAAGAGACTATTGTGACTTTGTAGATATTGAGTACCAAAAACTTGTTTCTCGCAACGTAACCAGGTGGCTATCACTTTACCCTAGCTTGCCAAGGATGCTTCAAATGTACCCGCAGCTTCACATTCGTACTTCATGTCCATCGACAAGCCAACTGTTGTTCTGAAATGATTTTTTGGAAATTCTCTGAGCGAACTCTGTTTAAGATATTAAGACATTTGCAATCATTTCTGGNTGCTTTTNATGAGGAATTTCAGAATATTGAGAAGTCCAAAACATCATTTGTTGAGGTTGTATCGTGTTTCGTCACTGTGAAGGCAAGGATGCAAGAGAGAATATCAGATGTACATACTAAGCCATGTTAAATCAGCACTAAGAAAACTGAGAGAAAGCAAGGATCATGGCGTTGTATATTATTCATGTCAGATGTATCCGTATTGTACAAGTCTTGAGTTGCACATCTGGGTAAGTGGACCACTTTATTTGCTGAATTTAAATGCATTGACTAGATTCCTCCGTTTGCAAACAACTGAATGGGAAAACGTTGAAACATGTGAGTAGTATCTGCTTCAGAGAAACGTTTTTAATGATGAATCTAAACTCTTTGACCAATGCCTAAACTTGTTTGAGTTCGTGCAAAAAGAGCAAATACAATTTGTTGTAACATGATGAAACATGAAAAATGGGCAAAATATTTTACAACTTGTAATACCATTGAATACTCCAGCGAACTGAAAAAATTGCACAGTTTAACTTCAGCGTTATGGCTCATTACGCTGATGTGGAACGATTTTTTCCTTGATGCAGTCACAAACCCAAAAGAAAGAGAAATTCTAAATGAACCAGTTTCTATTAAAGTTGGTGTGCAATTTAAAACATCTTTCATGCAATTAGTTTCGT
>JGI24022J15233_10006800_pt1 | contig 12480 bp, 9 predicted proteins | sample Ectturendosymbi2_FD_15233 | JGI IMG/M metagenome (IMG submission 15233)
AAGAAGGGGAAGGCGATTTGCGCCGGTGTCGACTTGACCACCCATAAGATAGCCAGGCATATGAGCTCGATGATGGTGAAGATGTGGATTCGGTGCGGGCGGACCTGCGAGGCGCAGATTAGTCCCAGTCAGCGTCAGCTTTGCAAAGCGCTTAACAAAGAGGTCAAAAGCATCCACACGCTCAAAACAAGCACACAGTGCAGCCATGGGCGTCGGAGGGATTTTTTCCAGGGGGGCAATATTGGACTTTTCCAGGTGGGGCCAACAGTGGTGAAATTTTGTTTCACCAACTCCGACACTAAGAGAAAAACATTTTTCTACTAAAAAGTTAATAGTGAAATATCAAATTTCAAAACCCAGGGGGACACCGCTCCCTTCCGAAGCCCATGAATACAGCTGAACCGCCTGAGCGTAATCAAGCACTGTGAGACGAGTGTCTTTCTTAGTACAACCACCGTAGAGATTTGCGGCAACAAATAATCAAAACAAGCTCGCGTACAAAAAGCTTGCCAGTAAAACATTTTCGGCGCAACCGAGAGCGACGCACAAGCGACCGGTGTTTGTGCTCAACGCGATGCGTCGATCGTTAATGCTTTTTCCGAGGAAATCGAATCCTGCACGACTAGCAGTCAGAGCCGGCCAGGCAGGCACTTACCGTCTTCACGTAGCTGTAATCAGGATAATTCTTGGACGGCATGAAAAGCATCTCGAATCGATCGACGAACTGCACTCCGGTCAGCGAGGTCACGCCCATGTACAGGAAGATGCCGAACAGGACTGCGAGCGGTATCTCCTTGAGCAGTGGCTGCATCAGGATGGAGAGACCTGCGGACGAGGTGGTCGACACGATGAACGAGCTTACGACGACATGGGAAGCCACTTGGAATGCGAACTATCAAGGCAATGTAGGGCGGTTCGGACGTTGGTGCAATAGAGGAACGAGAGAGACATGGTAGTCGACGACGGATCTAAACCTGTTGGTCGAGCACTTGAGTGTGGAAAATAACGGCACTTATTTCACTTTGTCTGACAACTTGCTGAGACGTAAAGCGTTCAATCATTTACGATGATTCGTCATGTCGAGATAAAGATAAAGTGAAACACTCGACTTTGTTCCGCATCAGCATGCGACATCTGCGATCTGCAGCTAGCTTGTTACGTCACGAAGCCGTTTAAACAATTTGATCACGTGAGGACAGGAGCAGCTCTAACGACGCTAACGTATTTCTTTGACAATCTAGAAACACTTTTGGGCAGAATCAGGTTTTAAAACGACCAAAAATGGACGCAGGTCGAGCGGAAAAATACAACCTGATGAACGCAAAACGCGTTGTCACGGAAGAAAACCTCAAAAAAACAAAGAAAATTACTTTTGCGATGATAGCACTTGCAATCGATTTAATTACACTGAAATGAATGAAATATTTCATGGAGTGGTTCCCAAGCACACATCAGCTACTTTCGTTCAAACACTTCAGTGCGTGAGAGATCATCAATCCCATTTTAGCGAGTTGCGTCATGCGTGCTTACCAAGGCAAGCGTTGACGATAAACACTGTAACACGTTGCTCGTGCAAGCCTTCGATCATCGGTTTTTCCCCAGGAGCTTGTGACTTGCTCATAATTGTGAGGCTGAAATGGAAATGCAAGACTGCGTGGCGCTCACAGAAGGCAATTGCGGAAGAAGAACGTGTTATCGATGGGGTCGACAAAAAAGCCTCATTTCGCCACCGCAGCAAACAAGGGGGGGGGGCGTTTTGGGTTCCTGTCTTTGACGAGGTTCAAATATGTACGAAAGCACGTACCACAGTTTCTTTAACACCGGGGAGCTCCTAGAATCATAAGATTCTAACGGTATATCGTTTTCGCATCCAGAGCTTCACATTTAAAAACGGACACAATACTACGTTTGATCCGCTTGCGGTTACCGTTATTTCCAAAGACGATTGTTTAAACGCAAAACAAAGGCCTTGGTTCCACGTTGAGAGGATGCAACGAATTGCGCCATCTTACCGCTCTTCGCTAAATTGCGACTCCAGAGTTTTGTCTGAAATGCGCACCAGCTTAAGCCATTACAAAGCAGTCATGCTTTCACGGTGTAACGCTGCGGCGCTGACCTGTTGGTGTGCGTGATGGATCGCACGGCAGCACAGCACACCCAGGGCATTCCGAACATGGACAAGAAGGTGTTCAGTACGCCCAGGACAACGATGTTCAAATGGAAGCCGGTGCCTTTCTTCAGCCGACGTTCCTTGGCGCTGACAATCATTCTGCGGGCAATGCGGTCACGATCAGGGATAGGGTTGTGGCGCTTTAACTGGCGCAACATTTCCGCGTGAATGGATCACAGCCGAGACACGTTACGATATGTCGTTTCAAATTTTGAATCAGTGGGTTATTTCAAACGGGTTATTTTCAAAGTCTGCGGGTTATTTCAAAAATTCCTGAATCAGTGGGTTATTTCAAATCGAGTTATTTCAAAACGAACCATTTCACAGTGGTTAGTCACGAGGAATCAGCTTTTAACCGAGCAGAAAGGAACAAGAAGAATGCTTGTCCAACCAAGGTGCATACCAACAAGACGAGCTTACATAGAATAGAAACGAAGTAGCCTTTAAGACATAATAGAAAATGTAGAACAGCCAGAACTAAACGTAAAACCAGCCCGCTTCAGGCATCTTCGCTTCGTTCATCTTTAGCAGCCTCGATTTGCCGCATTAACGACCGGCCAGTAAAATGTTTCAAATCACGTAACACCAGATAGTGGGCGGGCTACGGCCTTTCGCAGGCTTTCGCCTGGTTTAGGTTCAATGTCCATCATTGCTAACGGACCAAAATTGGGGAAACGAATTTTTATATTGAGGTGCAGCTTCAGATAATAAAAATGAGTGTCTAGAAAATTGTTAAGCCATTGTTAGAAAGTTGTAGTGTTTACTCATTCACAACTAGAATGTGCGAAGGAACGAGCGATAAAATTAAGAAATTTTGAGCGCACGCGATGTTATGATCAAACGCGCTATTCGCTGAGTTCAGCGATTACGCTTTCGGTGACGTAAGTAAGCAGCAGGAACAGAAGCATAACTTTTTTGAATTTCAGTTCGAGGATTAAAATATGAAGACAAATCAGGTTTTTCAGATTTTTTACGGTAGAGAAACTAATCGAGTAGTCTGGAATAATTCCGGACTACATGAACGAGACAAACGAATTCCCAGGATTCATGGCATCCAAATTAAATATTGTTCGCCACGCAGCAAATAACGCTGTACGTGGCAGAAGAAACCAGGCTAAGGCTGCACACAGTAACGTGCTGGTGTCTAACGTTATTTGGCGCTCGGCTGCAACAAAGTCCAAGACGAACGTACTCTGTAATGTGTGACTCCATGAAAATGAGTATGAACACCAACAGAGCTGGGAGGGCGGCGCCAAAATACATCCAGGCTGGCAGTGCGTTGCCAGGCTCCCCGAATGGGTTGATGAACCAGCCTCGCTTGCTGGGGTCCGTCGGCGAGATCCCCTTGGGCACGTTGAGTTTCTGCAGATTTGCGACCAAGTCAGCGAGACATACGCACAAACGAAACCGACCTTCTAAACCAGTGGTTCTTAGCCGGGGACGACCCACTCATGGGGCGTCAATGAATTTCCGGCGGGCGCGAGCCCTCGCCCTACAACATGGAAAGTTTGATCAATAAATTTACCAGCAAATACATTTGTTTTTACCGCTTATTCAAAGTCAAGGGGGCTTGAAACAAAGGCCAATTACTTAAGGGAGGCGTGGTAGAGAAAAAGGTTAAGGACCACTGATCTAAACGACTGAACGTATGGCGTTACCATGACTACGCGACAAGAAACCAGGACCTTGCCACTATTCGCCAACTTACAAACAAGCTTGGAACGCGTTTTTCTCAAAATACCTTTACTCGGCAACGGGACGGACACCGGCTTACCTGCGTGTATGTGTCCTTGATGGCGATATCGACCATGAGCATCGCAAATATGGCGATCGGGACGCCGAAGTCGCCGATCGTGCGACGCACAGAGCTGCGGAAGAACTTGCTGTTCCTGCGCAAATCGCACGATCGCACTTTTTAACGATATGTTCAAATGGAGACGATATGTTTTCTTGAATATAGAAAGTTTTTTTAAGTTTTTGATTCTGTGCTGCATGAAATGCTTGAATAGATGTTTTAAATAAAATGTTTGAAACCCAGCATTAAGAAATTCACTGGAAAAGCGGCCTCAACCTGATACATAGACTTACAAGGCACAATCATTTAGAGTCGAAGTCGCTGGGCGAAGAAACAAAATTCCCATAAATTCGTCAAATTCTTCCTTATTGAATGAGCTTTTCATACTTCGCCACTTTTTAGCCATTAACACCTGGGCACTGAAATCACTGACGCAAAATGTGACTCGAACGAAGTAATGTTCACTTTACAATCGTTTGTTCGACATAAAAAATGCCGGGCAGTGCATTCTTATCGAATGCTTGCAGCAGCGGTTTCTCAAGCGATCGAAAGCTTGCGGCGCCCTCGTACAACATTTTTAATGAACAGAAATGTTTGCTTGTTTGTTTTGTCTTGCTGGGATCACGTGACACGGCACCCCTAGCTGAAGCCCTGATTGGCTTCGAAGTTCAACGGATTCTTTCCTGATAAGTTTGCAGAAGGATGACGTCGCAAGAACGAATGGGAAAGCAGTGAAGCGGAACTGTTTCGAGCGATCAATAGTGCGCGTTCGCACCGCGCGAACACATCGTGAACTCACTTGAACTGACGCAGGAGGTAGGCGATGATGAAAGTGCCGAACATGAGAAGGGTGGAGAGCAGGGCGGTATTCGGCTGGTTGAGTATTTCTGCAGCAAAGACAATGCAATCGAGCTGATGGACTCTAATTATTCGACAGACAGATTCGCGGCGAATGGCAATGGAAAACAAGCATGTTTTTTATGTTCTCGAAGTTCACGCGGCTCAACAATACATAAAATCACGTTTCCTCGTTTTCTCGACCGTCAATCAGAAGGCACTCGAACGCCCGATGTTACGCAAACAACGTTGCTGCATCAGTCAAGGTGCCCTTCAAGGTTTGGCAGACGCGGTAGCTTTACGCTGACGCAACAATAGGCTGTGCTGGCGCGAGACAGGAAGCGAACATCACGTGGCACACGAGCGCATTCTCGGTGTTAAAACACAGCGGCTTCCCTCTCTTACTGTTGGTATCCGGTTGACTTGCATTTGCCATGGACGCGTTGCTCACGACTTCTCCTGGGTATGTGCAGTTGTACGCGCTGAGCAAGGCGCTTTCATTGTACGGGTACACAGCCTTGAGCGGATGTTCTTTGTACGTCTGTAAGGAGGTAAGTTGCGGAACACGGTCACTATCAAACGTGGGTATTGGTTTAATGACACAATAACTCGGGAGCAACATGAGAGCTGTTTAAAATCTGCTGAAGCAACGGTATTCAGGTTGATTCGAATTGCACGAGAAGCCAGATGTACATCAGTCTAGTCCGGTAGTCCACTTATTTGTTCGCATTACCTGCTATTCGAAGTTTTGAGTCGACCTTAAAAGTTCTACGGATTTTTTTTAAAGCCAAGAATTTATGAGCTCGAGCAACTTGAAAGTCGCACATCTTCGACTAAAGAAACCACCATATACAGTTCCAAGCGCCTTTGACAAAAGTCGTAACGGTTTAAAAAAAATTAATTTGCTCGAAATGCTTCATTGAGGTTTGTCAGCCGCAATCAAAAACCGCTTTTTCATAAAAAAATGCGTGTAGTACCACAAATTGCATTCATTTGCCATTACTGTTAACCACTTGAGGCATTCAAAAATTTTCTCTTCGTGAGCACTGATCTCAACTGGCGAATAAAAAAATGAGCAAACGACAAGAGGAGAAAGGCAGAAACCTTGGAGTGGAGTGAAAGAATTGACGAAACAATTCCCTGAAACGCCGTATTGTTCAGGCGCGAGAAATCTTCCGCTACATTTAATTTAAATCTATTCTGGGACGGTTTTCGCGCGGCTGGAAACGCTGCGCCGCTCAGACCAACAGCTGCGCGGGCTTGGAGCAAAGCTGGGCGTCAACCCTTGCAAGGTAATAATTATCTGAACTGCGCAGCTTCGACCGAGGCAGGTTTGTCGCGTGAAAAGCACAGGATGTTTTGCTGCAGCAGCATGAAAACCTGACAATGCGGATCTCAGCACGAAATGCAGTAACGTCAAGCCATGCGCAACGCAGAAAAAGCGCGCGCGAACCTTGGCCAGCTTGTTGAAGGTTTCGAAGATGAAGATGGCGGATATCAGAGCGGAGAAGATCTCCTGCGTGAAGCGAGAAATGAACCGGACCAGGAACGAACCCTCGAACATCGCGACCACCAGGCAGATGATTCCGATCCAGATCCCGACCCAGACCCGGACCGCCATGAACGGTAGCGAGTTGGACATGCAAAACTGCAACGCAAAACTTCACGAAGCTGTCCGGCATGAGTGCAGTGAAAGCGGGAAAAAAATACTTTTTCATGTGGCTCTTTCTCGAAAGGTTGCTATGCAGGGCTTTCTAGGGTATTGCGCATGAACGCAAAGCGAATGTGGGCTGTGTCTCAACTGAAAACAAATGAGTCGTCTTGTTAATTGAAGAGGTTTTTGTTTTCTCAAACACCAACAACTCGGCAACTTCTGTGAAATAACAGGACAACGCCATATTTTGTTTCGCTTCTGATTACTGATCAATACAGAGACAAGACTTGTCCATGGTCTTCCCATCAAAAATCAAAAGAAAAAGTCTGTTCAAACAAAACATCTTTTAAAACAACAACGTTTTAGTGAACGTGGCAACAACGCGACACAGCCTTCGTACGCCAAGCCACCCAGATGGTCTTTATCACAGCGACAATAGGCGGGTGTTTGGTGTAATAAAATCAGCATGGCCCGTTATGACCATGTTGCTGTTGAAACCGAACATACAGTACAATAAATGACGTGCTTCCTAAACAAAGGCGTCAAACTTTAAAACGTTCGAACTGTACCTTCCCTGCAATTGACAGTGCGATGTACATAGAAGCACTTTAATTCCAGTCTGTTGCCAACCTAAGCGCAAAATGATTTTCGCAGTTCGCAATCCGGTCAGTCGTTCAAAGGCAACGCCCACTTTTAGTTTTACACAGAAGCGGAAACATGCTTGCCGCAAGTAGGGAAATATCGCTAGTACACAGCACAGTTTCCTCAATCTAGTGTTTCAATGGGTGGTCCTTTATTCAGTTAAAATATGTTTGAAGCATCGTCCAACTGGTTTTTAGTGCGGCAGCTGTTACTTCTCACATAAAGCGAATGCGTTGAACGTTTTGAAAATTACACCGCGCATGTTGGCTCGATATGCCCGGTGGTAATTTGCCAAAACAACACCGCTTTTTCACTTTATTTCTTGTTATTTAGGTAAGCTACAGACACTTATAAAAGAAAAATGATTCTTTTTATGTAAATCAACCCTGCAAGTTCGAAGATTAAACAATTCGCTAAGTAACCTTGGGCTGAACAAACTTGCGCTACCGCTTCCGGCTGATTAAAATTGAAGGCGAATGGAAAACCAATTTCCAACTCAAGACAACCTATGATTTGCGCAATTTCACTAACACAGAAGACAACGGTTGATGGGTGTTATTGCAAAATGTTTAGAAAACGAAAAAACACATAAATTTCTGCGGAAACTGGAGGAATTTTGTTTGTAATTGACTTAAAGACACGAAACACTATGATTTTTAACTCCAGTTCGCGGTCTGTTTGTAAGACAATCACCCTGGAGAGGGTCTACAACGGCATTTTAAAGAAAATGACACCAACATGTCACCGCTCGCCAAATACTTCACCGCAAAAAATTTTGCGGCAGACCAGCAAACACATTTTTGACAGTAACGGAAAAACAGCAGTCTTTAGAAAGAATGTAACAACGTACCTGTTTTTCAGTTAAATTTTAGCAACAAGCCAACCGGACTTTACGTAAAATCCTCGCGCTGAACGTTTGTCAGCTTTACAGCGTTTAAAACTTCTTTGCGACTACATGATGACGCAAACTGAACATAAAAATCAAGAAATGTTACGCTCGAACGCGCAACAGCAGCGGAAATGCAAGAAGCTCACATTGTACACGGCTTCCTCGAAAACAAGCACGGGACCAGTTGAGCCGACGATGAGCAGCGGTTGTCCGGAGAAGAGACCGAAGGAGCAGCCAGCGATGCAGCAGCCCAGGATCATCTCTGACACCCCCATCCATCCGTTGGTCTTCTCACCTGGACACCCAAGGGAGTCGACAAAATATGACTTTGAGGTCGATCACATTCAAACTGGTCTGGCAATCGGACCCGGGCAATTACCCCCAAATTTTCAAAAACATGTACAATAAGTTACAATCATTGCCCTCCCCCCGAAAATATTAGCTGGTTGCAGCCCTGACAACATTTGAAAACACAGGAATATGTAATACACACACAAGTCGAACCAGCTGCCTCGACATACTCAGCGAATTTCACCTACTTAGCCACACGCTGGTTATTACAGTTGACCTCTTGCAGCCTGACCAGACTCAACAATATTATTTTCAAGCACGAGGTTTTGAACATAGATCTTGTTAACCGTTTCTGGCTACTACGTGCAGTCGCTGTGGGTAGCAGTCCACAAAGACGCGTTTTTTACGAAGGGTATTTAAATTCGTAGGCAACAACGAAGTCTACCTTAATTAGCAGCTAATAAGTTATTCCCAAAAAACGTAATGCACAACTGCCGCTAACTCTGTTCCGTCCGACATTCTGCAGCAACAACTTGAAGGAATAACAATTTTATTGTCATTTTTAATGTAATGAAATAGCTTTGATTAAGTTCACATTAAAGTCTCGAACCAAGGTTGACTTCTATGGGACAAACGGACCATTGCTCACAGTCACGTCAGGAACAATTTCAAACCAATGCGGTTTGCTTAAGTTTGTCATCAACTACCTTTAAGTAAGCTTTAGCTCACCCAGTAAGCCGCCGAAAGTGATGGCCGGCGACAGAGCGGCGAAGTAGATGAAAATTATCGAAGCCAGGCACTGGAGGTTGAACGCGTCCGTGATGTCGCTCAAATATTTCGGGTATCTTCTCCTCACGTCCTTCACCAAACCACCGAAAAATCGCCCCGTACGCTTTAGCGGGTCGTCTTCAGGCGGCGGCGGAGTTTCGCCTGCGAAGCAAATACCACGCAAGGGTTGGAACGCATGCGACTGCATCAATTTTACGAAGATTTAACGATTTTACAGCTTTCGGCGCACAGAGAGCAGGGGCTATTTTGTGGACACGTCGGACATTGAACCACGCCACAGAAATCGAACACTCAACCAAACTCTTTGTATAGCTTCTTGTTTGTCAGTTATTTCGCTACTCAGAGTAAAGGAATAAAGTTTGGCGATAACTTTTTTGATGTGTGTTGTGTAAATCAAAGCTTTGTAGTTGGATGTCAGATACCCACAACAAGATACAGTACGGGACTAACTGCAAACACTGAAAAATGTTGGACTTAGTCCACTACTTTTATTTTTCTAACCCTAATCCGACACACTTACCTAAACACCTAAGCCCTAATCATCAGTTTTCTCAATGTATTTGATATGTAGAATATTACTCTGTGCCCCTGCATATGGCGTGAAGTCAGAAATTTCGCTTGACACCGGTATGCTCGGGCTCGCACACAGACAACAGCTGATCTTGTTGCGAAAATTTTACAGATGCTACACCCGGGAGGGGTGTAAAAATGACGTAACGCAAGCTTCGTCCCGGTTGCCACAAACCTTTTTCTTTCTTCTCTTGCAGCATCTTCTTTTCTCTCCTGCTGGCCAGGCTTTTCTGGTAGAGCGAGATGTTCTTGAGCAGGTCCGGGTTTTCGAGCTGACCGGGAGGCAGGACGATCGAGTCGTCGAGGAACTCGTTGATGGCGCGTAGGAGGTCGCTGCGATTCTCGGCGCCGTACGCCATCACATGGAACTCCTGAAACGTGGTCGGAGCTCGTTTCGACTTGCCCGGCAAGCTGTAGCAACACGAATCTTACGCCTTGCCGACCGCAAGCCTTTCACTGTCTACGGAGAATCAACGTCACAATGTTCAAAGTAACGTCACAATGTCCTTGCTCTGAACAGTTTTGCTGGGGCTCCGTATGGGAGATGCGAACACGTAACGGAAAGTAGGCCAAGTGCAACGACCAAGCAACAATAGAGATTCCCCGCTCGACCAGGCTAACTCCATTGTTGATTGTGCGCCACGAAATTCTTGAAGCACTTCCCGATTGCGCGCTCTGGGCGTGTGACGCAATGCGCCGTCACACAAGCAAGTCAGAATCGCACGGACTGCCGGTTTCACCACGTTCCTTCGCAACGCCGATTAAAAAAATTACAGCATTCGTACGTCAACAACTTGCGTCGCTCAACCGACGACAACAAGCAACTGGCCAACTTATGCGGACGAGCAATGTCTCAGGTACTACTGTAATTTGAGGACGAAACGGTGAGAAGCTTGCGCATAATCCGAAAAAAAACAGCCTGGTGAAAGCTGCGTTTCGGACGTTCATAACTTCTGACAGAATTAGACGTTTCAGAAACTGTTGCAATCATTCCCAGAATCGATTTACACTTAAGCAGCCGACCACTTGAAACCGAAAGCTATAGGCCCTAATCGACGCGATGAACGAAGCCTTTAAAAAGCACGACGTCGACACGCGCGAGATAAAATCGCTGTGAGAAAACGCACGCGAGCTGCCCGAGTCGCGAACAAATCCTACCTCATCAGCCATGAGGGTCGATATGGATCGGCCGATCTCGTGATAATCGAAATCCGGCTTGCTCGGACCCAGCAACACAAACACAAACCGGACCGGGATCGGGAGAGCGACAACGTTTTCCAGTTCAGTGCCGTGCGCGAGACGCACGAAAGCCATGGTCGGCTGATCCAAGTGCTCCATGCAACCTGAAACGGTGTGAACAAGCGATGATGCTCGGTGTCTGGCGCAACCGGTTTTGCAACAAAGCTTTTTCCTTGCAGTGGAATTGAAAACAAGTAACTGTTTCGTGAGCCCGGGGAAAGCTTTTGAGCTTGCCCGATTTCGTACCAGCGCTTCTTCTCTAATGATCGCAACAGGGACGATATATTATTGATGCGTTGACGAACGGCCAAATCGTTACGCCATCGCAATCCAAATGCGCCCAGGTAAAAAAAATGACTTGCAATAATACACCACGGTGTCACAAACAGCACTCACCCACTAAGACAGCAGTAGCTTCAGCTCCTTCAGGAATTTTCTTCATGATCTTCAATTCCTTACTGGACGGGGCTCCGGCAATGCGACCGGCACCTGTGTCAGAAGCTGTGGCCCCCTTCTGCAGAAAGAGCTTCTTTTAGGCAACTGCTCAGCCGCAATCACTGTGAACGTTTCGCGGCTCAAGTGCAGGAACTAACCAACGATCTCGCGGGTCCACGGGTTTCGCCAACGCGTTATCATTGTGTTTGGACAAGCGTTATCAATTCGGTTTCGCAGAATGCTAAAATATCCCCTAGTGCATCGCTGCAAACATGTTGCTACGCAACGAGGCCAAAGGAAAAAACATCACACGTAGCTTGCCTGTTTCTTTCCCGGCCTTGCACGTCGTTTAACACCTTGTCGTTAAAAGCACAAAGTGCAAAGTCGACTGAGGATGGCAAGCAGTTTCTAGACTAGGGGTGTCCAAACTTTTTTCAAAGGGGGACAAGTTTGATTATATGATGGCGTCCGCGGGTCAGCAGTCCCTTCCGATATTTTTTACTGTTAAGGTGCAGTTTAGCGGAGTCCACGCATCTTGCATAGGTTTTGAGGCAGAATCAGTCTTCTGCGACGGCTTGCACGCTCATACTCACTCTCAGCACATCAAAACACAACGGGAAACATCTTTAGTAGCGAGAAACCGTTGTTGTTCCAACACAGAAGCGTAATCAAGGCTTTGGCAGCCCGTATACAACACAAGCTAAACCAAAGCCGCCGCGGGCCACGGAAAATGTGCCTGCAGGCCGCACTTCGGACAACCCCCTTCTAGACGATGCAAAACGGAAGCAAGCGCGTCATCAGACCGGCGCTGACTTTTTTATTTACCTCCTTCATGAAAAGGTATTGCGCCGCTGAAATTTACATTCCAAACGAACAAGATCACCACAAAAGTTTACGAGAAGACAATAGGACAAACTTCCAAGAAGCCTTTCTTTCTATTTACAAGGCGGTGTGACGCACAAACCTCCACGTCAGTCGTCGACATCAGCGGCTGCGTCACTTCAAGGTTGGTCGATGAAGGACTTCCGGTCACGTTCAAGCGTGACGCGTAGCTCGGGTTGAAGAAGCTGGAAAAGCTGGCCTGGGACAAGTTGTACCGAAATCCGGCCTGGGGCGCAACGTGCCTGGTCAGATACAAACAGATCTCAGGCAACGGAAAACGATCGGCG
>JGI24022J15233_10006801_pt1 | contig 12480 bp, 5 predicted proteins | sample Ectturendosymbi2_FD_15233 | JGI IMG/M metagenome (IMG submission 15233)
AAATTTTTAATAGGAAATCGATTTCACGTAAAATTACGCATCCTCAGTCATGAAAATTGCAAGCAAAGCTTATGGGTGAAAAGTTGAAAGACTGAAGTAACAGCAGAGAAAAAGACAAACTCAAGACTACAATCAAAACACAAGCTCAGAAATCATAACAGCTTAACAAACTGAATGACGTCAAGAATACTAGTGGCGGCAAAAAGAACTGTGACTAATAAAATACGTGTTTACTCAAAAATTAAAAAGACGTTTACTCAAATAAATAAATGACTGAAACATCTAACTAGTTGACACTAATGGCTGAAAATTTCTCCAACTAAAAACTAACTCGTGGTGAAATGACTAACAACGGTAGAGAAAAATAGTAAGCCGTGTGTGGGCATCAAGTCTCTGGGGTACGCATTTATAGCCTGCCACGAGTTCGCTTTAAACGATGCGCAGGGAGCGTTTTCTGTGAAACAACTTGGCAAAAACAGAGAAAATGCACTTATAATAATTAACATTACATACCTGGCACATTCCAAATGCCCAAGGGACACTGCTAAATGGAGCACAGTACGTCCTCGTGGATCATGCAACTCAGTGTTAGCATCTTCTTTGGCAAGGGCTGCTCGTAAGCTATCGTAGTCATTGTGCCAAACAGGCCAATGCAGAGGGTAACAAACTGACAATTCTTCAGACAACGACATTACACACTGACAACAAATTAAACATGTTGCACCATGTTATCAAATTATTATTATTGTGCAACTTACCAGTGTTTTTAAACTCCTAGATTAAATCAGGAAAATGTTTTGTAGTCATTTTGGATGTGACATGTTTCACACTACCATCTACACAAAATGTCCTGTACAACATGAAATCTCACCACATACTGGGGATTGATTGGGAATTGGATTAAAACAGTTTTCAACTGAGGTTAAAAACTCGACTGAACTAAAGTAAAAGTGTCAGAGCTTGACTTCTAGGTAAATATTGAAAGAGTCTAAAAACACAACTTTCATTAAATTGAAAACAAAAAGCTACACAAATTACTTTTGCAAGATCCAAATGCATTAACTCAGACATTCAGTCTTTCCAAAAGGAGCACATTTCTTTGTTTTACAATGTATGAAAGATAGTTTTCACAACTGCATGTCGGTCTTGTCTTCCAAAAGCAAAATCTGATGAAAGTATGGGCTATTTGGGCTTTTCATTTTCTCAACTTAGCAAGCACCTCAATTTTTCTGAGGTAACCTGGAGATTTTAAGATGTTCAGCAGTGTCCAAGTGTTGCACAGCAAACCGAATTAGGCTTGTTTCTTGTCACTGCTTGAGGTCAATATTCTGATGCATGAAATTTTGTGTGCTTGAAGCATGTTGATCCAAAGTTTCACAAACCTTTTTGAAACTCAGCCCTTAGATGAACAAAGATACAAATAATACCACCATATGTCATATGTTGGCTTTTCTATGATAAAATGGGCTCAAATGATGGTGAATAAGTAGATTTTTGGGAAGCACAAACTTAACACTTTGAGAGCCGGTCTACGAATATATCGTACCTAGATTTTGGCCCAAAACCAGCAGTTTTCGGTTGCCTTACCAACGCCATAGCTCCTCCACCAATTGCACTAGAGGGCTGTTCAAGGGCTCAAATGGATCGACCAGTCTTCTAATCTGCACTCGAAAAAAATTGCAGATTTTTTGTGAGTGACGTCATAAGTGAAGTAGTTTTTGGGTCATTTTGGATCATGTTACCTGGCCTAGGGCCCAATCGCTAGGCCAAAGTGTTTTGCTGAAGTTTTCATTGGAAACTAGACTCGAGTCCAAGTCTTTTGAACGTTTGATCGACTTTCTAGCGTTTCTGGTTCAAAAGTTATTATCTAAAATAAACAATCTAATTAATTATCTAATTAACTAATTAGTCAAATATTTTTACTGCTTTAGATCATAACTTTTGAACCCGAAACCTGAACAGGTCATCCAAAGTATCAAAAGACTCGGATTGTAGCCTAGTTTCCAATAAAAACTTTAGTGAAATGCTACCATCTAACGGTTTGGGCTCAGGGCCAGGTGAAGTGGGTCAATTAAGTTCAAAGGTGAAGTGGCCAAAAAGTCCTCTACTTATGACATCCCTCACAAAAAATCCGCACCCCCAAGCAAAAAATATTGTTTCGAGTTGAGCCTAGAAGACTTGCCGCATGTTTTGAGCCTTTGAACAGCTCTCTACCGCTTTCGGCGCCCGAGTTATGCACGTGCAAAGCCACGTGCGATCCGGTTGTTTTGGCGCAGAAATCATCAAAAGCGGCTGGACGCCAAAGTGTTACAGTCAGGTGTCATTTATTACATCTATACTTTGACAAGACCCTGTTACTATTTGTGGATCCCTACATAGCAAGAGTGCTTCTTAACTGCCTTATCATTACCTTTTCACTGGCGAGCAAAACAACTGAAAACTATTTCAGCGATTTAGAACAAATTTACTGGCTTTCTGAACACATTGCCCATTGTTTCATAAGGTTAGTGCAATCATTCTGATTGCTTTTTGCCATTACTTCTAGTTTTATAGACATTTTCAGCAAACTTTTGCTGTGAGTCATTACCCTCTTGGCTTTGCAGGCTGTGATTTTCCCGTCACTGCTTCCTGTACTACATTATACGCAAACCATGCAGTTAGGTGCTAAACCTACAACCTAAATCAGTGTGGTCCAATTACCTTTGACCTGCCGGCCAGTTTACAAAAATGTGACAACTCGTGGGAATCTTCTCATAAAATGATGTATAAAAAACAGATTGACAAGATTTAAAATAGAAAAAGGAAAATAGGTGAGTGAAGTCAGGGTATCATTATAATTACTACACAATAGCAATAAACATCTATTACAAATATCAGTGCAATGCCTGTGGTCGAGGCTTCTCTGACACTATCATTCCTATATCAATACCAATATGTTAGTTGTAGCAAGTAAGAGAACACTGAACAGCGCTTCGTCTGCCATTCAATCTTTGTTTTTGGATTTGACTTGCTTTATAGTAAAAAATGTGGTATACTCTCACACATATATTTGCTTCTAAACACTGAGTGCATTTTTGTTGCGAAATCTTTCGGTTTGGGAAACCTATCTATGCTGACTAATTTCTAGAAGCTCTCTACGGTCTAGCCCAGGGGTCTACAAACTTTTTTGTCAGAGAGCTGGTGTTACACAACAGTTCGAGGGTCAGACATTTTACGTAATAATATTGTTTGGAGATATGTTACATTCTACTAAATCAAGGGTTGGGAACCTTTTTGGTTAAAGGAGCCATGAAACCTACATATTTTTAATTGTATTTCCGTGAGAACCATATAATATTTTTTAACACTTTATGCAGCTAACTTACTTAACTAACGTGTGCATTTTCAAGCAAAATCAACAATTTTAAACAATGGTAAATGTTTGTATTTTCTTTGTAATAACATGCTTCTTACTTTCAATGTGACTTCTGATGCTGCATGGTGTTGCTGATGGCTTTGCAGGAAAATTATAGAATAAGCTTCATTCGTAACAATAGTGTTAAGAAAATATCATGCCAGCCAGATGCCGTCATCAAAAGAGCCACGTTGAGCTGTAGGTTCCCGACCCCTGTACTAAATCAATAAAGTTTTGGGAAATATATAATTTTTTCATTATTGACAAAATGTCTTCGTGAGTCAGATGAAATGTCTTCGCACGGTCTAGGACAGTTTGGCGCTGCCAATTCGGCGACGAACCGTTTCAGTAATCGGACGTTTCGGCGATGGTGGTCGCAACTGTATTATGCGAAAAAAGGTGTGTTTTGAAATACTTTGAAGGTTAGACTACAAAGGATGTTTGCTTCACAAGTGTTTTTGTTGTCATCCTGATGGCCAGTGTAGTTTCCTGACTGTCAGGATTTTGGAAGAACTTAGTGTGACCACCTGTGTAAAGAAATATGGCTTGTGACGTTTATTTTTGCTGGCATGAGGCGTTAGTGAGTTTACACAAAAGTTAGGCCTTGACAGCATCTATTGCTTGATCTTTCACATAGGTATCATTTTGATTGCATTTCACAGCTAATCTGTATCGTACTTTCTTGCCATGGGTTGCCTATCGGCGTACAAATATGAAGTAATGGCACTTCCAAATCCATGGTATGCATCATGAATCACAATAAATACAGCATAATTGGAAAGATCAGGTCATTAGACTGACTTTTGCGTTTACACACTTCCCAGATGATGGCAGTGTGAACTTCTGCACTTTGGTGACATTCCAAAGGAAAACACATCTCATATTTCATCCCTGAACCGGCGGCACCGAACTGCCCCATTCTGTCTTTGCAGGCCAGATTTGGCCCACGGGCCATAGTTTGGAAACCCTGGTCTAGTCTAACATTGGTAATATTGTACATTATTTATATTAAAAGATGTTATGCGTGTTCTAATTAAAATTACCTACTGTAACATCCACACAAACAGTGAATAGTGAGAAAGCTCGTGGGCCATAAAATTCTGTCCATGGACCTGTAGTTGGACCACGCTGACCTAAATGTTAATCGGGCATTAATAACCCACTTTGACTCAGGGGCTTTCACAGCCTTTTACAATGCAAATTCTACAGAATTCAGAAAGATGGAGATTCAGTAATGCACTAGATTATGTTCAGTATGACTTCTCATGAACACCTCAGATATACTCTTGCAGGTCTAATGAAAAATAGTTCTTCTGTTTGAAGCAAGTTAGCCTCCATGTACACATTGTTGCATCTGCTTTAGCAACTATGAAGAAACAAGCAAAATTGTAATGCTACCACATCAGGTTTTCTGTTGAAGGTTAAAAGTTTGAGATTCATATACAAAAAAATTTAATCCCTTATTGAATTGATCAATTTTTGTTTTTTCCTAATTAATTTATTGATTCTTGATTTTTTGGTCATAACTTGCCAACTGCTAACACTAGATCATGAATTAAGGGCTTTAAAGATGCACATTTTTGCCTAGTTTATTTTAAAAGAAAAAACAAGTAAAACAGCATTTGAACTTTTTTTGCACGCCCTGATGATGTCATCCAAAAATCCTTCGACCTTCCCCAGTCGTGGCGTCACACCACAAAAAGTTCAAAGCCAAAACTTCCAAATTCTTTTTATCTAAATTAGAAGAGTTTCCACATTTTTAACACGTTTGGAGCCAGTCTATTTCCCTTCAGTCCTGCATGAGCCACTTTTCTTGCGTCACTTTGCCCCACCATAACTCACCAGCCAATTGAGCTAGAGAACTGTTCAAACCATCTAAAGATGCAGAAGTCTTTCAGTTTAGATTTTAAAGAAATTGAAAAGTTTGGATTTTTTGTGGGTGACGTCATAATGGGGGTAGGTTTACACATTTTTGGCCTAGGTCTCTGGGCACCAACACTAATCTTTTGTCTCAAGTTTTTAGTGGAAATTAAGGTATAATCCAAGCCTTTATAGCCATTGACTGTCTTTCTATCATTTCTGGTTCAAAAGTTATGGCAAAAAAAACAAAATGTGGATAAATAAAACCCAAAAGGATTTTTTACCCAAATTTTGGTTTTAGGCTATAACTTTTGAACCAGAAGTGCTAGAATACCAATCAAGGGCTCTATTGGTTGACGAGTTGTGGCCAAATATGTCTGAGCCACAATTGTGGCTCACACAAGCATTAAAGGATTAAATCTTTGTGAACTCCCACAAGTGTATCATCTATAAGACACTTGTGTGATGCAGTACATATTTTAAGTTTTGTAGTACAAGAGCAATGGCATGATGTAGATTGTAAATTGATAATGCATGCAGTAGTAACAAATTACTGCACAACACACACATGGTAAAACCAATGTTTTGTGAATATAGTGCTTTGCATTATCAAAACAAGCAAATGGTTTGCATTAGAAATTTTGCTGGTTTAACATTAATCAGAGAAGCCTGCAAATAAAGGGATTGTGGTTTCTTATTGCTTCATGCAACACTGGCAAGTGATTATCTACCACTTGTAAACACTAGCAAGGTTAGTGGGTTTGAGCCCTTGATTGGCTTTCTATTGCTTCTGGTTCAAAAGTTATGGTCTAAAACAGCTATGCCCAACCCGCGGCCCAGCCGAAGGTTTTGTGCGGCTCAGTTTAGGTTTTCGGTATAATAAAAGTATTGTACATACTGACAACATGTTCTTATTTTGATAATCTTGAATTTGACATTTTTCAGGCAGGTGATCCTCAGGGCAACTTTATCACATCGGTTAGCATTGCAGTTAGGATTCAAACTCTTTCAGTACATTAGCTCAAGCTAAGTTTAGTTTGCCAAGATCAAAGTAAGCCATTAAATTTGCGACCCTCATTAATATCTCATTCATTGTGCAGCCTTGGTTAATATAGTGACATAATGTTTGGCTCAGTAAGCCACAGTGATGTGCCCGAGTCAATTTTGTCAAGTTAGAGTCACAAGCCCTTCGAGTCACAGTCATCTAAAATTTTTTCAAGTCGAGTCAATGTCTTGGTTGAGTCGAGTCACAAAAAAAGTCACTTCAAGTCATTGGTTTGCAAGCTCGAGTCATATGTCCAGTCACATGAAATTTCACATTTTTTTCTATTACATTTTTTATGCTACGAAATGGCGCTCAATAAGTTAGAAAACGGTGCCCAACATGCTATTGAATGGCGCCCGATCGGTTAGAATCTGGTGCCCAATGTTGTTTCAACAAATTTGATTGCAGATTTTTATATCTAAGTTTTCTCAGTTTGCATTTTACTTGTCCCTTTCACTCTTAGTCATTTCAAAAACTAGCCCAACTTTGCTGCAAGTGTTGCAACCACTCGGTTAGTATTGTGTTGAATGTGCAATTCGTCACAAACGGGATGTACGTGAAGAACAACACCCATATAAATGTGTCACAAACAAGCAGAAATAGAATGAGCATGACGTGGGATCTCTATTGTTGCTTGTTGCAACAGTGTGAAGCTTTGCATACTTGCCGCCTGGGCATTCCAATCACAACAAAATGGTGCTTGACCAGGATGTGAAGGTGGTGCCAGGTGCAACCTTCACAGAAACAATGTGTGATAGGTGCAGTTCACAGCAAAAAGGAGGGGATGTTGTTGCTACCTCTCAGTTGATGTTGCGTTGACAGTGCGATTCACCACAAATGGGATGTGTGCAAAGAGCAACACACAAATATATGCGACGTGAACAAGCAGTAACAGAGCGATCTCGTCGGGTGATCTCTATTATCGCTTGCTGCCACAGTGTGAAGCTTTGTGCACGTGCCGTCCGAGCTTTTTGATCAAAACACAAGAAATATACTTCCTTGTCTTTCTCATGCCTAATACATGAAAATGGCCAGAGATGAACATGTACTTCGATTTATATCTTGCAACATTTCAATATATTGATGGATTAGGATGCTATCATTTTTGCTTGAACGGATTTGGATTGGAATTGATTATTTTCTTTTGGACTTTATCGCAACTTTTGGTTCAGTTTTGGAACTACAGGTTATTGTAGGACCGCAGGTTAACAGTGGATTACAGTCACCTATACGTTGGGAGCCATTTGTTGCAGGCACAATGCTGTGTCGCCCTGAGCCAACCAAAGAAACAGTCGAACCGATGATCCTCAGCGTAATAGCAATTGCGAGTACACATTTCACCAGGTTCACTCTTCTAATGCTGCTACGAATTCAATGTTATATGTGGCGCAATCACGTCGCCACCTAGGCTTAGTCTAATAACAGTGGCAGAAATTTAGATTTCAACAAGATTCGGTTTCCGTATTTGCATTATATTTTGCAATATAGTTTTTGGATTAGATTTGAATCTGAAAAAGTTGAATCACTTCACTGGTATCTGGAAAAGACTCAAGTCACAGTATGAGACCCACTGCCAGGATCACAATATTAAAGTAGGCTACTGCATTAAACCACGATAAAATGTCAATATATTGTGCCCTGCTGACCCCTCAGCGAAAGAAAAGTCTCAGGTCTACCTCTGTGCAAGTTGGGGCGCTTGATCCTTACGTGGCCCACCACAAGGTTTTCAGGTTTTCAGTGACCTGTGGAATCATTCAGGAAAATCTTCAAATCTGAAATATCCTCCAACTTATCACAGTAAATGTAAGTGTCGAGCTAACTTAACCGAGACTTGCTTCAATGTGCATGAGAAGGTACAGCCCTCCGCTATACGCAGCCTTCTGAAAGTGACCCCAAGCCAAATTAATTGCCCAACCCTGAATTAGGGGATTAATTTTATTGTTTCTAGGTCATAACGTTTGAACCACAAAAGCTAGAAAGCCAATCAAGGGCTCTAAAGACTCAGATTACAGCCTGGTTTCCAACAAAAACTTGAGTCAAAAAATTCCTTCTAGCAGGTGTTGTTCAGGGCCAGGTAACCTCAGCCAAAATGAGCTAAAACCTACTCCACTTATGACGCCATCCACAAAAAAAACAAAGTCAAAAACTTTCCAATTTTTTTTCAATGCAAGCTAGAAGACTTGCCGCAATCTTTTGAGTGTTTGAACAGCTCTCTCGTACAATCAGCAGGCGAGCTATGGTGCTGCAAAGTGACAGTAAAAAGTGGCTCCTGTGGGTCTTAACCCTTTCAGTCCGGCGTGCGCCACTTTTCTTGTAGAACTTTGCAATTCTATAACTCGCCAGGTGATTGAGCTAGAGAGCTATTCAAACCCTCTACAGATTCAGCAAGTCTTGTAGTCGAAATCGAAAAAAACACTTTTCAGTTTTGGAGGGGGTTTTCTGAAGGTGACGTCACAAAGAGGACATGTTTTAGAAAAGTAGGCCAGAATTGGCCGGCCCTGGGCCCCAACCCATTGACCCATTTTTTTGGCTCAAAGTTTTGTTGAAAACTAGGTGAAAATCCACGTCTATAGAGCCCTTGATTAACTTGCTAGCACATCTGTGGCCAAAAATTCAGTTTTTGGCCTAATTTCTAAAACTTTGGCCAGTCATAACTTGGCAGGAGATAGAGCTAGAGAGCTGTTCAAACCCTGTAATGACTAGTGACTTCGTGTAGTTTAGAACAAAAAAAACATTTTAAAAATTTGGATGGAGGGTTTTGGGCCAATGGGGTCATTATGGGAATCTGTCTTTTGGTTAATTATATGACGTCATCATCCGATCCCATGCACATGTTGTGGCTCGCAGTATTTTTGGATTCTAGGCTAAAACACACGTTTCTAAAGCCCTTGATCAAGTTTCTAGCGTTTCTAGTTCAAAAGTTATGCCAAAAATATTCCAAATATGTCAGGAATTCCCAAGGGCCTTCAGAGGATTTCCCGTATTAATATTCTACCATTTTTCCATGACTCATCAACCAGAAATGCTAAAAAATCCATCAAACCCTCTAAAACCTCGTACTATAGCCTAGAATGCATTTAAATCTCGTGCGGTTTCGCGCTGCTGATTCTGCTCGATTCACGCACTCCCACGGGCCGCTGACGTCACAGATTGTTTAGAGAAACCTGTCAAAACAACCTGTGGTTTCATAAACATAGCCAGAAAGGCCGAAATCGTAGGGCGAAAAGCTTTTTATTCAGCCTGAACTACACGTCTTTCCCCATTCTGACTGGATTTGAACAACTTTCTAGCTCAATCTGCTGGTGAGTGATGGCCATTTAGAAAAGAGATGTTTTCCAGCCCAGACTGGGGTTTGTGGGTACTGAAATTTTTACCAATTTTTGGTGTTTTGTCCATAATTTCGACTACAGATATGCTAGAAAGTCATTCAAGGGCTTTGAAGACGCGGATTTGGCCTAGTTTCTGAAAAATTCTTGAGCCATCATAATGGCCCAATAGGTTGGGGCCCAGGGCCAGGTAAATGTAGCCAAAAACACTCCCACTTGAAGACGCGGATTTGGCCTAGTTTCTGAAAAATTCTTGAGCCATCATAATGGCCCAATAGGTTGGGGCCCAGGGCCAGGTAAATGGGTGTTCCCCCCAAAAAAAACACCACCAAAAACTAAAAATTTTTTTTTTCGATTTTGATTACAAGACTTGCTGAATCCAAAGAGGATTTGAACAGCTCTCTAGCTCAATCGCCCGGCGGGTTATAGGATTGCAAAGCTCTGCATGAAACGTGGTTTTCGCGGGACTGAAAGGGTTAAAGGTAAAAACAACCTTGAGCCGAAGGTTTTAATAAGTTAATCTGAGTACTGAACCTCTTTTTCCACATATTTTAAGCTTGAACAAAAGACTGAACAATAGGATCCACCACATCAACTATTTTTTCATGTTCAACAACCTTTTATGCATATAATTGTCGATTTTTGTTAGTTCATTTAAATACAAAAAATTCGTTATGCTAATAACTCGAATGGAATTGAGTATTTCTTCACGCACACAGTTTTCAACAAAATTTTCATGCACTTGGTGATTTTGCATTTATAAGTACACTTTTCTGCATGCAAGAATTTTTCAATTGCCTTGGGAGCTAAAAAAACCTTGTCTTTGAAATGAACTCCAAAATGGCATGCAAATAGATACAATTTTTTTCCTGACACACATCATACTTTTGTATAGTGTATAATGTCTTCAGTCCCACATGCAACACGCAAAGCTTACATATGCATCGCAGAAATAGGAACACACAAATACTTGAAAGAGCTCGAGGATACATATACGTGGCGGCAATAGGAATGTTTATGCTTGATGGCACTAATGTAATGCATTTACTTTGTAAAAACAGAATATATATAGGGCAGATGAATGAATGATGCCATCATGATTATTATAATGTAGTGCTGCGATGACTTACAAGTACACTGATTTATAAAATGCATGGGGATGATGAGAGGATGACTGAGGACCAGGGATCATTTAGACTGCAGAACTCCCAAAGGACGAAGCTACTTGTAAAGGGAACAGTGTATAAGTTATTAAAAACATTTTGCTCTGAGAACAAAGTACAAAGTTTTATATGCGAAATAGTACAGTTACATATAAGAGGCAACCAATTTATTGACCTAAAAACTTTAATATTTGACTTTACTTCGACCTATAAATTTTCTGCGTTTGCAACTGCAAAATAGTTCAGCCTTGTGTTGAGGTTAACTTAGAAGCATATTCATGCATTCTATGACTCGTAATTTAAAAAACTGAAAGTTTTACTTTGGGGATGATATAATTGATAAGTAGATCAATAACTACAGTAGAGTCAAACCTGAGAACATCACAAGTTGAAGCACTATATGCATAATGGATTGAGCATTTACTAACCAAGTACAGTAAGACCACCCTTCTTGCCTTAAAACGCTTATCCTACATAATATTCAATCGTCCAGTAGTGGGTCATCAATTGCCAGCCTGGAATCCGTGCCAAGCGCACGCACGATTTTTTTCTTGAACTTTAGTGTCACGCGGCAAGAAGTAATTCAATTTAATTGTCACGCTTGTGCAGAAACCGTCACGCTCCATACATTTTTTCACTCAGACAACCATAGGTCTATGTAAACCTTTTTTGCGCGTGACGTTCACGCGTGATGGTTTTTCACTGAAATCATAATGGCACGAAAAATCTCTTTTCCAAAAAGGTTTGTGAATAAAAACCTTTATCAGTTTTTTTGAGCAGCTCCAGTGCCCCGTGTGTTCATTGGCGTTACTTGAGGTTTGATCCAGGAGAAAAACTTAGCTGAAAGGGCCCACTGGTCATTGTAGGGGACCTGCCAGCCAATACTCAGATAAAAACTTGAGAATTGAATGTAATTATGGATGAAGCCGGCTATATTTTAAAAACCTAAATAACCAGAAAATACTCCGAAAAACGCAAAAAGGCAACAACTTACCGAAAAAGATACTAAAAATGAAGTATAAGCTTATGGGGCGGCAAACTTTTACATGTAGCTTGCCAGGCTGGGCGATTCTCCCCTCTTTCCCCGTCAGTTACGTCACTGCGTATGTAACCTTGAAAAGTCATGCATCTGAATCATGTGTAACTGTTTGTCATCCATCAAAAAACATTTTCGTTCCACTACAAAGTTCCATTCACGTACCCACGAGGGGGCCTTTTGTGGGCTAATCCTCCAAAACAAAACTTCAATTCCCCCCAAGATATAACAACCACTACAAATCGGAAGTTTTTGTCAAAATTTTGGATGTCAAGCCCCCCTGCACAAACGCAAAGACCCCTATTGAAGATTTTCTGATGACGGTTCTGCAAAGTTCCATGGAAGACAGGAAAAAGTTAGTTTTGTTTCACACATTTTGTTTTCTATTTTAGCCCATAGCTTATGATATTTAACCATTTTTTTCACTTTCCATGAAGATATTGATCTGTTTTATTTGTTATACTTCATCACCTCTCAACGTAATTTTTAAAGCAGATACCTTGCAAACGATATCAGTAAACAAGTAAAATTGAAAAATGTATGCATTTTACCGGTGAGCATGTGCACATTGTAATGAAAATTACTGTTTGAATTCATGCGTCTTGTGCTCACACTGCACTGATTAGTTTTTCGCTGATTGTTTTCGCGTTACATGC
>JGI24022J15233_10006805_pt1 | contig 12478 bp, 7 predicted proteins | sample Ectturendosymbi2_FD_15233 | JGI IMG/M metagenome (IMG submission 15233)
TATCATTAAAATGTGTTTTCAAAATGTCATCAAACCTTAATGCAAATTGCTGTGGGTTCGCCACTTGGTACAGCAAATTGCATTTCTCTTCCGCGAGGTGCNGCAAGCCAAATCCCTATTATGAAAAGGGAATGTGAATATGGTTCGGTTATTCATTCAAATGAGTGGCCTGCTTGCAGCAACCTAAGCCAATTCCTTCTAGAGAAGTTTTCTCGAGAAGGCCTTGCCTAAACGCCAGCACTCTACTGTGAAACACCAACAATATTATGTGGATCCAGCAACAGGGGGACACACACAGGCAATTTAGAGAACGTGGCTGGGCGCTAAAACGATGATATATACTGGAGAGAATGCGAGGTATTTATTTTTTCTTTCCTTCCTATGATGTAGCGGTAGACCTCACGCTATAGTAGCACCCTCTAATAATCCAGTGCGCCTCATCGTCCGAAAAATATGGTAGGATAAAAATGAAATTTCTATGTCTTGGAGCTTAATTACAGAGCATCAAGTACTGGTATAAGGTATGGATGTGTACTTCTGTCCAAATCATTGAAGTTAATCTCATTCCTTTAGGAAAGTGTTTCAAGTCGGCTAGAATTTAATAATAATTCAGGATGAATCCAGTATGATACTCCTTTAAATGCTTAGAATTTTGTATTTCAGTTGAAAAATTAATTTGACAAAAATGTGTATTTTGATGAGCAAAATATGCAATTTGTGTTTGTATTGGTAGCTAGTAGAAGCACACCATTGTTGTAATCTTAATACTCCTAATAATAATTTCCACAATGAAAATCAAAACTTATTTGACATATGTGACACAAGATTGTTCAAAATCAGCAATTTGGTCAATACCAGGATGGCTTAAACTAAAGCCAAAACTAGTAGTGTTAGTTTTCAGAACTATCATTCTATTTGATGGCCATACTAAATGTGTTTTGCTTCGTTTCATTTTTTTAAACCATGAGCTAGGAGCCTTAGATAGTTCAGAAGGATTTGAACCTTTTTCCTACAGAAAAATCAGGTGGACCCTCAAACCTACTGACATTTGAAATGAAGATAGCACTGCATATATATTTTTTAACAGTATGTATGAAATCAATGAACAAAAAAGCTTGTTTTTCTCTGCTATAAAAAAAACTTTAAAAAGCATTTTCGAAAATGCAACAGACAATAACAAAAATTAATCATTTTTCTAAGTCATAAGGAGGTATAATGACAGTCATTTAGCTACTGCATGACATATTCATAATTGTGATATTATAAATGTTTCAGCTTGCATGGGGTGAGATACTTTAATCTAGCAAAATGAATCTATTAAATGGCAAAGCATGACTTACCTGTGGAAAATTTTGACTTAAAAACACAAATTAATATTTAATGTACACGTGGAAATCTATAAATATGTTATATTGAAAATATTCTGGAATTTTTGCATTTCTGACTGATTCCAATTCTGTTTGTGAGTGAAAGTTAGTCTTTCCTAGGTTTTTGTATTGACTTAACATAGGCTTTACACAAGGTCCTTACAGTGTTAAAAAATTTTAAAAGCTGAGAATAAAATGCTGAAAATTTTGGTGTGACCAAAACATTTTTGAAATGAATGGTTCAGCACTCAATTTGTTTAGCTCTACTAAAAAACGTCAAAGCTTTATTAACATGCTTTGTTAGTGAAATCATTTTACAAAAAGCTGTGCTGATGTGACGTGCCTATCAAATGGCACATGAGAGGTAATTTAGAACAGGGTTTCTGTAAAACTTAGCATAGTAAATCATGATTTACTAACTCAGGCGTAGGCGAACAGAGAGGGCCACATTGAAATCTTTCTTGCTGCCGGGGGTCGCATATATTGAAACTGTAGTACACATAGATGGAATAAAATCTCGAGAATTCTAATCTAATCCATAAAATTACTTTGACACGGACTCAAATATGTACTATCTATGTTTGTGTGGCTGCCCTGTGGGCTGCGCAAAATGCCCTCATGGGCCACATGCAGCCCGTGGGCCATAGTTCGCCCACCCCTGAGCTAACTGATTGTGCAGCCCTTAAATTTTGATTCGTATGTGAAATTATCATATCTTTATAATATCAGATTATGTTTGAGTACATGTACATGGCTGCTATTGGAATGACTGTCCACGCCTCCGTTGTGGCATTGCACCAGCCATTGATGTCGTAAGTTGATATTCTTTATAAAGCATGATTTTGTGTTCAAATATTATGCTTTTCTATATATCTGTACCCTGCTTAATCTTTTCACTTTGAACATGATTAAATTTTTTATGTTATTCATATATACTAATTTATCAACAGTGTTTTGTAATTTCATTAAATTTTGAACATGAGCATTTCAGCTTGTCTCATGTTTCTGGGGTGCTTTTGGCTTCCGCAAAATAGTGAAGAATCACAATTGTTTCATTTCATTGGGTGCATTGCTCTTTACCATTAAGTCCCTATTTGTGCATGTTGTGCATGTAAAGTGTCACACTGCTTTGTGTGTTATAACTGCACATTTTATTCAGCAAATCTGTTGATAATATTTGTGCTCAGGCTGCTTGGATGTAGTATCCTGCCCATTCAGAAAGATGCAGTAAAACACCTGTGGTTGAAGGAGGCAATATTTCTAACCATGTTACTGAAATGTTTAAAATATTCTTTTCCGCTTTTTGACAGTTAAGCAATTGTTCATGTTGTTTTGTCTTTTCAGTTGTAGACATGCATACAACAGTGCTTCTCAGTATGTGTTAGTGAGAATTACTGTAAGGGTCATTGTAAATACACAGGATAAGGCATTTTCATTACGTATTGCATAAACATTAGTCTGAGCAGCCTTACACACACTGTTTAAATAGCATAAAGTACTGTGATGTTCTGTATTGGGGAAGCTGGTTTGAAGATGATTGTCCAATGGCTGTTGAATAATTGCCACAATATAGCTTGATCTTTTGAAATTGTGTAACTCGTGACTAAAATCACCTTTTTTGTATGTTCTTTCTCTACAGCATGATATTTCATTCACTCAACAAATCATTGTGTCAGATAATATCCTTCTAATCATCCTCCATAAATGAAAATAAAGTTTGCAAAGTAGGGAAGGGATCAAATATCCTTCAAGTAATTTGAGGCAGATTATTTGGAAGTGACCCACGCATGTTATGGTGTAATCATGTTCCTCAAAGAGCACATCAACCAAACAAAGTCTGTCACACTGAATTTGGACTATTGAAATGAACTGAATGGCAAGGCTGATCTTCAATTTTTTGTGTGCTGCTAGATTATAATCTTTTCTTGTTGTGTTAGTAATCAATTAGTTTTGGAGATGTAGTGCATGATCAATATGCACATATTCACGAAATCCTGGTTGGGCTTCAATGTAAAATCCTGGTTCTAATATTTTTGGCAAGAATTCCTGCTAATAAGCACTAAGCATGTTACCACACCAGATTTTCTTGAACCAACAGCTTCCTTGGAAATGCAGCATTACAAATAGCCTTTAATGATATTTTAATCTTCATTGCAACACACTCTGTTTCACTCACATATTTATCCCCTTAGTGTAAATTGGTTGAAAACATATGCTATACCATGAAATGAATGGTTGCACAATTTTCATACAAATTTATTAATTTTCTCACAAACGAATTCCTTGTGTATCAAAATAAGATATGTTGCGTTGAATAAAGTTGCAGGAACCATTGAGTTATAATTAGAGTAGCCACCCATTACGAAAGGAGTGTCTGGATTTCTATGTATAGTGGAAATATTTTTGTGGAATATAATGTCTCTGAATGAGTGGTCATGAGTGCTTTTGTCAGTGTGAGATTCATTTTATAAGAATTACATTTTCCACTAACAATTATATCAGGGGTGCAGAAATGCAGATGCGCAACCAAAAATTTGCAGTGCACAAATCGGTTTTGCAGTGATGTAGCAGCGCCAAGTTTATAATTTTAAGCGCAATATTATTCTTAGAGTGCTGTCAACAGTGGTAATAATGAAATGTGAAAGATAGTGTCATCATTAATTTTGCTTGTGAATAAGTAGAGGTAAGACATAAGTTGTGTATTTACTTTCCTAAATTGTTTACATTTTATACTTAATGCATATTACATATGAATGTTTGTATGTGTGCTTGTGTGCTACTAAAATCTTCTGTGCACTACTAAAATTCACAGAAAAATTTTCACCCCTGAATTACATTGATTTCGATTTTCAGTTAAGTTTTCTTTCAATTCAATCATGTTGTTTTTGTTAAGTCACTTTGTCATTATTTTTTAATATGCATGTCTGCCGCTGGACTGTATTGCAGAATGCCTGGATTGAAAATTTCACAAAAAGATGCCAAGTCCTATAATTACCAGAATGCAACACTGGAATCCATTTTGTATAAATCAGACAACTTCTCTATGCAAGTATGTGGAAGTGTATAATGTGCTGTGTTGTATGTTTACACACATTTATACAAATACACGTTAGGTGTGTTGATGAGATAAAACCTAACCTTTGCCCTCACACACTGGTATGACTATGGCTCTGAAGAGTGTCTGCAAAAATTGACATGAAAACATATTAAGCGGGTAGATTGAAACAACACTTTCAGGTTCATGGACAAACTTGCTAGCTTGTGTCAAACAGACATTGTGCAGAAGAAAGTTAGCTATTGTTGGCAGTGTCTTATTTTTTATCATTAACGATATAAATATATTCATGATGATAAGAACAGGTGTTTCTTCTCAAAAGCCACCCTTTCAAGATGGGATAGCCACTGCAGTGTCTATGAAAAACTTTTTGGTCATAACTCACAAACAGTCAATGGCAGAGAGACAACCAAGACATCTTTGATTGTGGATTTTGATATACTTTCAATGAAAAGAATACATAGATATATCATGACCATGTTGTCACATGGCCATGTGATATATTATACCTTTGCATTTGCAATCTTAGAGAAAAATGAACTTTTTTCTCTTTTTACTGATTTTTAGCTAGTAGTTCATGGCAAATTTTACAAACTTCTCCTCTTGATATTTTACTTCAAAATTGGCAAGAAGGCATAATATACATGGATGAACCTCTTCTTCAATATTTCGACAGTTGCTGTTTGTGGAACAGAGTAATGGAGCCTCAAAACAAGGAACAAGCATGTATTTAGATGTTTGACTATTTAGATACAAAAAATGATGGGGAAGACAAAAAATGACTTGCAATGATCTGTTAGTGACCTTCCTTGTGAAAAATATTTTCTCAGTGTTCGTACTTCTAGTTCCACAGACATTTAACACCTTCGCAGCCAGTATCCTAAATCAAGCAATTTTCATGTATCTTGGTGACAGTGTAACTCCTCCGCTGATAGCGCTAGAGAGCTGTTCAAAGATATTTTAGACTCGTTAGTTTAGCCAAGATGGGTTGTTTTGGCTTACTCATTGGTCTAAGTTACTCCTTTCCTATAGCCAACTTTTCTGTTATACTCTGTCAGAAGTCAGATGAACACAGTGCAGTTATATCTACAGCGAAGCAACACTCGAACTGACTGAAAAATACGATAAACACGTTTTACAATTTACAGCTAGCTGTTACTAATTCTACTAGCAATAAATTGCTGCGTAAAATCGTCTCGCAACAGTCAGATTTCCAGTATTTTTACAACAGAATACACTTCAGTAGGCCTACATTGTTTTACTCAAGGTACTAACTAGAGATTGACAGATATATCTTTTTTTGGGCCAATACCGATAGATCAGCCATTCATGGACCAATAGCCAATACCAATAACCGACATTTCCAAAATTTTTAAATCTTGTTTTCTGCTTCATGATCAAAATATAATGTATTCTATGCCTTACCTTTTTTTCAAAAACTTGAAAAACCAGGATTTATGAGCTAAAAATTGTCAAATTGCAGCAATTTCAATATTTTGCTATGATTTTTAATTAATCTGATTAATGATGATGCTTTTGTTTTGGCTGCGATGACCGACGCATGCTCCATGGTTCATCTTGTCTGCTTATTTATGAAAATACATCTGCTAGCGTTGCTGTAAGATAACTGTCTTAACTTGATTCGTTGCGCTTTCTTGCGCAAGTTTTCTGGATGCGTGAGGAATACAACAGCATTTTGTCAACACCTACTAAGGCCGATACTGATATATCGGCAAGACCCAAATATTGCCCGATATATCGGTCTATCTCTAGTACTCACCATATATTACAAAACATGTGATAAAGGACGGTCATATTTTTTTGCTTACAAAAAAGTGGTTTGGCAATGCTTTACTGAAGGCCATGAAGACTTCTTTCAAGGCAGTTTTACTGATAATGTTAAGGGATTTTGTGACAGTTCAAGACAAAAATTCACTAGGTTAGACTTGACGACAACTCACAATCAATGTTCACTATAGCCGCAAAAGTTGATGCGATGATTTAGTGGTAACAGTGCTATGATTGTTGTGCCATTTTTATTATCTTCAAAAAAGCTGAATTTTTTTCTTCTTGAAAAATGGAGTTTGACCGATTGGGTATTTTCCAATAGCTATATCAGTTTTGGTTGTTTTCAACCAAAACCAGTATAATAGAACTAATCAACGCATATTGTACGAGAAACGTCCTAAACCTCGCGTGCTGATGCATACAGGCAGACTAGCAGACATTATTGCTTGAAGTTCTTTTTGTGACATCTGTCATGCAACAATTGGACAACCAACCTAACAAACTACTGTGTGTAAAAGTTTCTCTACTCTTTTATCTTATTTTGAACATTAGACTCAACAAAACACTTGCACAGTGCACATTCATCATCTTTGTGCGAACTGCAATGCTTGACACCCAACCAGTGACAATCTCAGTAGTCATGGATAGTTGGTGCAGTGAAGCGTTGCACAGAACAATGTTAGTTTGATTGTTACATGATCATATGTTTTATAACCTTTGTTGTGAGCCATGCAGTCGCAAGTGCATCAATTACGTTGATTCTAAAGTAACAAATATTTTTTTTTGTTTAAATTAATTCAAAATTTTAGTATGTTTAAACCTGCAGAAATCGCCCACAAAATTGCCCCTGGGGGGCGATTTTGTCCACGTTGAAGACCTCACTTATGACATCTAATTTTTTTCATTGCAAACTACAAGACTTGCTGAGTCTTGAGGTTTGAACAGCTCTCTAGCACAATCGAGTGGCAAGCTATGGAGTTGCAAAAGACTTGGCCAATATGGGCAAATTATACCTTTTCAAGCAGAACACGGCTAGCTCCAAAGGTGTTAAAGGCCAACTTTAAAGATTTGGTGCCATTGTTTCAAATGCACACTCACTTTTAGCATGTTACCTACATTCTTAGTCATTACAGCAAATTGTATTTAACACCTTCAGTGCTGGATGAATTTATCTTCAAGACCCACTTGAGCCACTTATTTACCATCACTTTGTAACTCCATAACTTGCTAGCTGATTGTGCTAGAGAGGTATTCAAACCCTCAAAAGATGCGACAAGTCTTCTAGTCTGTATTTTTTTAAATTTGGAAAGTTTTGGATTTCGAATTTTTTGTGGGTGGATGTCGTAATGGGGTAGGTTTTAGGCCATTTTGGCTCAAGTTTCCTGTCCCTGGATGCCAACCACTAGAGAAAATTTTTGACTCAAGTTTTTTATTGGAAACTAGGCTATAATCCGCATCTTTTAAACCTTTGGCTTTCTAGCATGCCTGGTTCAAAAGTTATGGCCTAAAAACAACAAAATAAGTGATTCATTCCTTAACCAATCAGGTAATTATTGTTTTTTGTTGTTTTAGGCTATAACTTTTGATGTTCTGATTTATTCATGTTAGTCTTGAGTTTGTTTGCTTTCTCTGCTCTTAATTCAGCCTTGCAACTTTTCACCTACAAGCTTTGCTTGCAAATTTCAGGACTGAGGATGCGCAACTCACGTGAAATTGATTTCCTATCAAAAATTTGCTGACCAATTCCCTGCTTGCCCCATTGTAGAGAGTAATTGCTTGGCTTTCCCCTGTAATATATCACAGTGGTGTCACAATGTGTAAAAATAATGTAAGATATGCTCTGTAGTCTGTAACACCCTTTCCAAAAACGTCTAAGATGTTGATGTTTCACCTCCAGTTAATGAGTTATGACCAGAAAGGTGATAAAGAGCCACTTCAGTATTCTTTAAGTGTTCAAGAATGTTTATATGGTATGTCCAGTGTTTTTTTTAGGTGTTTTGAGGGCCTGAAACGGTCTCAGATTTTCGAATGGTTACTCAAAATACAGCAGAATGTTGCTGCATATCCACCACCAAAATACACTAAAACCTCGCTTCATGGCTACCTCAGTATGCAGATGAAATAGTTGCATCTCTCAATGCCTTAACAGTCACCAAGGTCAAACCTGTGCAAAAAAACTGTGTATGTGACTAGTGGTATTGTGCAAGTTTGTTCCCATGTCAGTAACAGGTCAATCGGTATTACACATGGTTGCCTTTATTATTATAGCTTTTGTGTCATGTTTCTTCTTTGCATCATCTCCCCTCAAAATTTTTTGTTGTTGATATGAAGCATCAAGTATCTCAGTACTTGTTGCTGTAAACTTCGATACTATTTCGTTGGCTTTTCGTTGGTCTACTACATGTACAGGCAGTAAATTAACTTGTTCTTCTAAAATATGTTCACTTGTCTTGGTTTCACAGTAGATGTTAGACCAAAATGTCATTAAATTTTTTGTTTTGTTATTGACATCTTTCAGATTTGATAGTTATAATTTATTTTGAAATACATTGTGTTATTTATTAGTGGAATATGAAGCTTGATCCTATAGTTTTAGTGACACAATATTTTAGATATGTTTCGGGGATTCTTCATGCTGAAAATTGGAAGCTGTGGATGCAATGAAATATGACCAATCCATTAACTTGTGCCAGACTGAAGTAAACTTTCACTGATTGAGTCTTGAGTTGTTAAACAAAATCATATTGTTAGGTTTTTGTTGTATACTGTATAGAGTAGTAGTTTTCAACCTTTTTCATGCAGTGACCAATTTTGCAATCCAATTTAACTTAACGACCCTCTTCTGAAAATACCCAGTCAGGCATATGAAATTCAGTTGTGTTTGCACAATAGAAAATTACAATGACTAAAAAATAACATATGATATCACTATGTTGAACAAAGATTCGTGTATTAAGTTCGTGCACATGGCAGCATCAGTGAGAGAGGCGTATGCAAATGATTCCACAGCACAACTCATTGAAAACTAGAATAACTCCCAAGTTAGCTACCACATTCAGATATCTAATTTACAAACACAGCACATTCTTATATCACAAAATCATTCATGCGTTGCCAAATGCAACAGTACCGTATTGGTCATAATCATACTCAAAACTTTGCAATGTTCATAATCACACTGAAAACAATTTTGAATGAAAAAGTAGGCAATCATTTTTGCCAGGTGATCCTGTTATTCTGGCTACAACAAAAAGTGGTTATATATATGAAATAAATAATATAGAACTAATTATGAATATTTTTATCAGAAGCTTTCGTGACCCCTGAAAAATGGCAAACAACCCCTACGGGGGTCGCAACCCACAGGTTGAAAACCACTGTTATAGAGTACTCAGATTAACACAATTGCTTCCATACCATGTGTGGTTTCTGATCATGTTTGAAAATAATGCTCTGCATTTTTTAATAGAACTAAGGTAATGAAATGATTCTGCATAGCACTAGGAAATTTGTAGCAGTAAAGACAATTATGAAGCTTTGCTGGCAGTAAGGCTTAACATCTTTTCCTGTTAATTCCATGTAACCCGAGTGGTGATTATGCCACTGCATGGTGTTTTTTAAAGTTATGTATTTACTGCAGGCAGTCATGCTCAGACACGAGATGGCAATTCAGCTTCATACAAATTTTATGAAAGTTCTCCTCTCTGTTTATGCAAATATGAGCAATTACTTCAAAATGTTGAAAAGTTACACAAATCTTAATCTTTCATGTGATTATGGTAAGTTGACCTTAAACTTTTCTGCATTATTTGAAGTACTGTGAATGAAATGTCGATGTGCTGCATCTGGACAGAACTGCTGAAAGCTTACTCCTAACCAGTGCGTTTGTGTGCTAATCCATTGTGTTTTCTTAATTGTAAAAAAGTTTGAAAAGTTTGTTTACAGAACAAGGCTTTACTATTTTTTTGTATTTGCAATGCATGTAACACCATATATGCATCAATGTTATGAAAATTTATGGCCAGATTGGTAGTTGCTGTTGCCACCCCAACCATTTCATGATCTTTTGGTTTCTAAACCCTCACAAGGTTTTCAATATGCACTCCATGTTTTGCATGTCAACAGCTTGTTTCTCAGCACATCACTGAAGTTTTTGTAATCTTAGCCAACACTATTAATATTGAAACTTTGCAACAGGCATAAATTTGAGACTTAGCACTCCAGTGCATTTCCAAACCAACACAATGCTGAATAGAATTCATTTGCTGTTAGCACTGTTCCAGCCACACTACTGCACTTGACAAAGAGAATGAGAATAAAAGCAAAATACTGTATATATTAGGGATTTAAGAGGCGTTACTCTGCAAGTGCATCATTTTGAACTGCATAATTAACAGTGAAAGAATGCATTAAACATAAGGATTTGGAAACCTGTTTGGAACACATCCACACTGGGGAAACTTTGAGAAGGAGAGTAGACATTCTGAAAGGAAATGTCTACAGAGTGCAATTTACGCTATTGACCAATTGAGTTGTCTAATTAGGTGAGGTGTCTTCACCAAAACAACGGTTTGTCTTAACTGACTGTTACACATCATTGCCGTCAGTGGCGTAGCAACCCACTGGCTACTCTGGCTATAGCCAGGGGCGGCACGTTCCAGGGGGCGGCAAAATCTAGTCGCCTATTATAAGCAGAGATAATTGAAAAGAGGTGAGGAAATTATTCAGACTTAATAAAATTTAAGCTTTCTTTCATCAGCTATAAGTCCCACGCCCCATAAGAATCTTCTTTGGTTAATGAGGGCGACACAGCCGATATTACCAGCGCCATGGTTCCAGCCATATTATGCTCACCACTGCTTTGTCGCTACGAATCTCTCAATATTATTGCGTAACAATGGCCGCTATTTCGGGAATCTACTCTAAATGCGTCTACTCTAGCAAGCTCCGGGATCGTTCGTTGGTCAAGGTCCAGCCACTACAGTTGCAGCTGGGATTTTAAAGCAGTAAAGCAACTAATTGCCGCAGTTAATCAGAAAGCTCTACAGTAGTTAAGCTATTGCTCTGTATTTTATTGATAGGAAAGGGAGGGTGCTTACTTGCTTAATACTTTCGCTCATCCGGTGGAGTCACCTTGATAGGTGACTAAAAGGCTTGTTTATCTTAGGACGTTGGGTTAATGTACGTAGGTTTTGCTGAGAAAATGTGTTAACGTCAGGATTTCGGCGGCGGTTATGCGTTGTGCTGATAAAATGCTGAAACTTTGGCCGGCAGAGCGGAGTGTGTTTCTCATGCGATTTTTTTCATATTCTGGCCGAATGCGCCTGCTGTGTGTGCTGATGTGACTGTCCGGCCTTTGCCTGGCAGAGTGCGTTTCTGGTAATGTTTTTGTTGAATGTGCGAGCCGAGCTGTCTTTATGCTGCAGAATTTGTTTGGCTTAGGACTGGCGTAGCCTACTGCATTTCTTGTCTATTGACATAAGCGCGAAAAGAATTTCTTTTCCGCAATTAACGATTAGGGCTACCGCTGTTGTGGTCAAGTACACCGCTCAATTGTCTCAATGTAGATTAACTTTTTATGGTGATTTTCTTCCTAGTCGCGCTTGCTAGTTGCATTTCCCCTTGGTTAATTTCTTCTATTTTGTTTGCTTTTCGGTTTCCTGTCATTTTGAAAATTTTTGTTTGGCTGTTAATCTTCTTGGAGTCGGAGTAATGGTGACTTCAGTCATATCAACTCCCGCCCACTACAAATCTTGTGTTTGTTCGAAAATACTAATTGTTGAGTAAATACAACAAAATCTTATTTTTACGTTCATGTTTCTCAATTTTTGTTAGCCTAATAATCTTGTTTTTTAGTGCGGAAACAGTCCAACTTAAGGTTCGCCGTTTGTAATAGTTGTTGGTCATATAGTTGTTCGAATACTCTCTTGATATGGTGATATCATGATGTTGTAGCTGTTACCAGATGTATTGGGCTCCTCGCCATGGTGTTCGGGAAGGTTAAGCAGTCGATAAGTTACGCTAAATTTGGCGAAAGTTCTTGCAGAAAGGTCTTCAAAAAACAAAAGATCCTACCATGGTTGACTGAACACGATGACATCACAACTATCACACCACTGCCCTGACCAGGGGGCAGCATTTTCTGCTAGGGCCAGAAATGCCAAAATGCACACATTCTATAACATCTGTGCTCGCATGTCATGGCATTTCGTTTTTTAGCCCTGATGAAGACAGTTGTATCAACTGTCGAAACGTTGGCAAGTTTTTA
>JGI24022J15233_10006808_pt1 | contig 12474 bp, 8 predicted proteins | sample Ectturendosymbi2_FD_15233 | JGI IMG/M metagenome (IMG submission 15233)
TAAAACCGGCTGTGGGTGAGCGCTGGCTTGCAACCTTCATCGTGACCTGCAAACTTGGTCTAGCTGTTAGGCTCGATCAAATTACACGTGCATAGTGTTATTGCGTGCTTTCGTTCGTTACCAACATATGTGTATTTGGAGAACTGTATTACGAAACCGGCCAGGTGGGATAGGCCTTTTTAATGTTCAGCAGTGATTACAACATCTTACATTCTGCGGTATGGGCTGAAAAACTTTATTCAGCACAACCACTGACAAGTTGTTCAACTGTTTGGATTAACGCTCTTTTTAATAAAAGCCTTCACGGCAATCATACCTAAACATATCGTTTGCCCTTGCGTTAGGTTTTCAAACTAAGGTTCATACTTCAATTTCATCAAAATGAGAGCAACACCTTTGGTAAGCTTTTCTTGTTGAAATGGCTTTTTCTATGACTGCAAATGTTACGATTACCGCTGAAGAAAGGAGATTTCTACTAAACCCACATTGCCTATCAGCTGACTGATTCACTCTACTTGCAGTTCAAACCTACAATCTGAACTCAAGTTACCTTCGCAAACACACCAACTGCACCATCTCGCTTCAAGAACGGCATTTTCCAACACCATTACGTCACATAGAAAAACAGCAGTTTTGTTGAAACTGAGCAACGTTACCTTTGCAGAGTTCTTCACTTCAATCGCCAAAATTTATTGTTGATAAGCCCACCCAATGACTAGGCCAGCGTTGGCCAACTATTTTTGACCTACGGGCTATTTTACCAAACGTGGCTACTTTCGGACCACTTCCAACAAAATGATTTAGGCTATGAAACAACAGATTCACAAGTTTTAAACTAAATAAGGTGCATGTGCTTCCAAATGCCGAATGCACTTTTAGTGCGAAATCTTTCAGGTTGGGAAATCTATCTTTACTGACTAATTTTACAAAGCTATCTTCAATCTCTAACACCGTAACTATTGTACATTTTTATTAAAAGGTGTTATGCTTCTTCTAATTAAATTACCTAATTGCCAGGATGGGCAATTAATTTGGCTAGGAGCCACTTTGAGAATGCCGCATTTAGCGGATAGATAGACAGAGTTACTTGGAGGTACTGAGTTCAATTGCGCCAGATGTCTTCACCAAGACAAAGAAAGCCGGGACAACGTAAAAAAACAGAGGTTATCTACCTTATAAGGTGTTCCAGTGGAGAGTTATCGGAGTGCCTACCTTCTAATTTGATCGTAAAAAAATAAATAAAACAAAAAAGAATAATAGTACACAGAAAAGGTATTATTCATTGTTCTTGTGCAAATGCACTTTATCCAGCGCAAGCAATTCAGTAAGACAAAGATTTCAATATATTTTTAACATAAACCCCAACCGCATTTCAACATATTTTAGATTTGAATATTTTTCCTGAATGCATCCGCGGGCCACTGACAACGCTGTGGTGGGCCATATATGGCCCGTTGGCCTGAAGTTGGACCACATTGGAATAGGCTATAGCTTGTGGCACTTCTTGGAAGCATCCTACTGAACATAAAAAATGGCATGATATGTGCCAAGAAATGTTCGTCATCAATGCCTAGGTGCAGGCGCGCAACCAGGGGGGGCATTTCGGACATTTGGGGCATTTGCTTCCCCCGAAATTTTCATAGCATTGCATGACAATTTTGACATTTTTACAGAAACTTTCAAAGAATAAAGACGAAATTGTATATTCTAATCATTTAAAGAAAATTCTTATTTGAACTTTTGTTTGTACTACTGGTAAATTATCTCCTTACAAAATTTATCTTGAGACCGCCCATCTGATCGAAAATTTTGTAAATGATTGGTACTTTAACCAAAAATATACTGGAATTGTCAAAATGTTGGAGATTTTTTTATCCATTTGTTAGTGTACAAGTTTTCTCTGAGATAGGCCTCAATTTGGCCTCATGAAACTTTATAACATTAGGGTACTGTTGAACCTTGCAAACTGCTGAAACATTTGAAGTAACAAGAGAAATTTGACATGTTGGTTGTTATTAAAAGTTTGCGGTCGCATCAAACCGCTTGTTCTTCTACGACCTTTTGATTATTTTTTTGAGGCCAAAACGGATCGCCATATGAACTTAGGTCACTTCTTAAAAAAACGTTGTTTAGTTGCATTTTCGGTTCGAAACCTGATCGTTCTTCTAAATTTAGCGTGAGGACTGTCACGTTTTAGTGTCTTCTTGGGTTGTTACCAATACCACGGCTTGGGAAAAAGGATTTCGTAAAGTGTCGTTTGAGTGCTAGTCAAGTGTTGAACGCACCTACCTACTACACCGGTTTGGCTCCAAATGACGCTTTGCCAGACCTTAACTTCTGCAACCAGTGCAAGCCATGAAAGCTCATGGGCTTCAACTTGCTTCTAAAAACTTTAACACAACTCGTGGATGCCAGAAAAGGCCTGTTTGCCCCAAACACACCTGATGCATTATGCGCCAAAGGCACAAGACTCATCCGTTTTCCCGGAATGGAAGCCTTCAACGATCCCCTCACCTTTGAAATAGGATATCCCTCAAGTTTGGGATCTTCATTTGTGATAGAAATCCAAACCCATGCCAAAATAGGGCTAGAACGAATTTGCTAAAACAAGACGAAAAGCTAGGCAGGTTTACTAGTAGCCTATACATCTGCAACACTAAAGCCATGACTGTACTAGTGGAGTACGGACAAAATGTAAAAACCCGTGTTTCGGGTAGCTGAGGAAAATACGGGAAAACACGATTTTTTTAGGTTTTTAAATGAATACGATTTTGAGGGATAAAAGCTCAACATCATTTGGATCGGGCGTCTCAAACTCAAATTGCTCCGTGGGCCAAATTAGGACCTACAAAGTAACCCAAGGGACGCATTATGGTGTTGTGACGCAACAATGGCGGTACCTCATCTTTACAAGAAACAGCTTTTACATCTTATTTCCTGCGAAAGGTATCGTGAGTTACAGGCAAATAATTTCTAGCCGTCTCTACGTTCGATTAAAAGTCTCAACGTTCGTTTAAAAGGAGCTTCTTCACTCGATGGCCAACCACTTTTAAACACCGGTGAATAAACTAACTTACTGTTGTTTGTATGAAATTTCCCAAACACATCGCGAACCGCACAAAATGCCCTCGCGGCCGTGTGTTTGAGACCCCTGATTTAAATAGTACTGTACTGTTGTTGGTCACTGCGCAGTTTATTAGCGAATTATTGATTAAGTTAAGCACAGTGGTTTAATGATGTTTGTAATACTGACGCATCACAATCAAAGTATACGCTCATCATTTAGTGAGTTGCTGAGTTTTGTGGCAAATAGTCCTGTGGCTGAAGAAGCCCTCTCTGGTTCCACTGATGTGAGTTTGTTTGTAAATAAGGCAGTGTACAGTTTTTCAAGGCTATTTGACCTCTTCCTTGTAGCCTCAAACAGACACATTTCCTTTATCACAATTTGTGATCGGATCTCTTCTTGTGCCGGAATAGTTTTGTGGTCTTCACTCTTAAGGATTACATGGATTCTGTGCTTTATTTCAAATGGTTGATTAAACGTGCAGTGCTTGAAGTACCTCCTTTTTTATGACGGAGCACAAATGCCACTTTGGTGTCTGTTGAACCTTATTATATGAGAAGTAGCTATAAGTTTCTGGGTTTCTTTGGTTACTAACTTAAACTGAATGCGTATGATTAAGGATCTAGCTCTAGTAGTTTCTAAAAGGAAGCCAAATATTTTGTAGAAAGTCATTGCAAACTGAAAAGGAATGAATCGATTCTGCAAGGCATCACAGCTTTTGTATGAACTAGCAAATAACAGCTTGTACAGTAAATGAAATAACTAGTAACGACGGTGTAGCTTTGAAGAACTACCTCACATGGTAGTTATTTAATTAGGTTAGCGACAAGACTAAACTTCGCGAAGATACCTATTACGGGCTAAATTAAGTCACGTTCCGTCTAAATAGGTCAACTGAAAGAAGTTATAAACGGACCAACAACGAACGTGCGGTAGTCAGTGAGCAAAACCCGCACATTCGCGCTTCCAGGTAACAGTTGAAGGTTCAAATGTGCTAATTTGGCCATTGCACACGCCACTCTTCAACTTCAGTGTTATCAGAATTACTAATATTTGAATGCACAGCAATTCTAGTTTTTTTCAAAATATCTGGGTTTGCTGGTTGAAAAAATGGGTTACGGGTAGTAGAAAATAGCCAAAAACGGGTATCGGGTATCGGGTTCGGGTAAACCCGGGTTGGAAACACTAGAACCAGTGTTTGTATTAGGCTATAATTTTTACTCTGTCCTGGTCGTTCGGTCAGCATCATGATTAAAACTGAAAGTTCTCATTTTCGGAAATGTTGCGAAGAAACTTTATCTGTGACCGTTTGCGAAAAAATTGTACCACGGTTGAATAAGCATGGTGAGGTCATCGAACGAAATTTCATGATAATTGCACCCCCCCGAAATGAAGAGCTCGTTGCGCCCCTGCCTTGGTGTCAGGTGATGTAATGACGTGCCGTTGGGGCGTTGCTAAGAAGCGAACGAGAGAAGAAAAAGGATTAAGATAGCCTTGATTACAGTGATTTTATGCAGGGCGTTTTTTATCAGTTTTTGAGAGGAGGGGCAGCATAAACCTCGAACTAACGGACCAGTAGTGTTTGCTAGTCTGCAGTCGAATGTCATCACTTTTGTTTGTTCAAAGGACTTTTTACTGGGATGGGAAATGTCTTGTATGGAGAAAAAGGTGTAGGGACTGCGGAACAACTGCCTCTACGTAAGTGTGTTAAAAAAGCCATGATTTCAAGAATAACACTGAAGTACTTAAGCACATTACATTTGACCCACATTTTTTGAGAAAACATTTCATTAATTCGCTCAATCCACAACCACATTTCTTGTTTTTTCTAGGCTAGCCTTCCAATCTAGGGCTTCTAAAGACTACACTTGAAAGAATTATAACTGAAAACTAAAGCTTGAAAACTGATTTAAATTATAACTAAAGCATTATAAGTAAAGTTTTAAAATTGATTTAAAAATAATAAAGCAGAATTACAACTTTTAAACTCTTTTCAAAATTAATTTTTGATCAACAAAGTGCCGCCCGGGACCCAGGGCCCTCTGCCCCCCTTTGCTACGCCACTGCGCTGAAGAGTATTGAAAGCGAACTATTACAGAAACTAAACTTTGACGAGCTGATACATGAATTTGCTGCAAAAAAACACGCAAAGTACTATTATAGTTTGAGTGTCTAACATGGTAGGAAAAACTGAGAACAATTTCGCATTCCTGAGTTTATGATAGTAAAAGTGTTTTCGTTTTCGCATTGCATATCTACCCTATTCATTTGATGTTGCAGAGTGTGTTATTTCGTGTGATGAACACGAGTATTGTGAAGAAACCCTGCGAAATTGGTTTTTATTGAAAAGATGGGGGCCCTCGAAAAATTGTGCCTCGGGGCCCTTGAAGCGTCATCTGGCACTGAGCACGCACTGGTAGATTCCAACGTGTCCATGGACGCTGGAGCAGCAGTAGGGCAGGGGGCAGTCGTAGAGCTGTGGGCCATGGAAACTTATAAAAAAATACTTGTTTCTGTTTAGCAATAATATTGACCTCAAAAATAATAACAGTAGTTATAGAAAACCCTTCTGAATTTCTTGGTGCGCGAATAGCTACAACAAATTTGTTTCAATTTGGTATTGATAAACCAAGAAATTACCTATGATATTGTTACGAAAAGGCACCTCCGCCCTCGTCGCCCTGTTTTTGAAACGGCAGAGGCCAGGGGGAAATACCCTCGCCATTCCTCCACTCTCCAGCGCCCCTGCCTGGCTCAAACCTCCAGTTGCACCATTGACCACTATGGTGAAGCAGTCGAATCAATAAACAGTTTTTTTAATTGAACAATCGGTTTCACGTAACTATGCGGATCCTCAGTCCTGAAAGCTTATTAAAATACAATAAAACATGTGAAAATCATTGCCATGTCAGACAGCTAACACCAGGAACGTTGACCGCGCCAGTGTGAAATAAGTGCCAACATTTCCAAATTCGTGTAACGGTCTGGTGGCAAAGAAAAGTCATTGCTAATCTTGCTTTGTGAAAACATGCGTTTATTTACCTAAACGCTTTCTTTTGGCAACCATTGTCTGAAACTGTCACCAGTCTTTTCAGCCTCGTCCTGTTGTTTTTTTTTACGACCGTGACATAGAAAGTGAGCGCAGATTGTTCACACTAAGATGAGACGCACCTCGAACGTTGTAGCTGGGATTCTTCTCTTTCGTGATGATTCGCTGTAGCTACGGTGTGTATCGCAAAGCATCAAAATATGGTTACACCAACTCATCACGATGATGCAGTTGGAGTTCCTAGAATATCTCTTCACGCATTTGTTGCAGTAACTGCTGTTAGTTGCATTTGCGCCATGCTGATATTTTTCATTGCTTTTGTGAATCTCAAATACAGGGAAGACAGGTAAGGCGTGGATGCCCAGAAAACGAATGTTCAACGTTTGTTAATTTTTTTGTTGCTGATAAGATATCATTTTGAACACCCTGTTAGATCTGTGCAGAGCAGTTATTGCAAAGATGGCAGTGCAATGCATACGTCAGTCGCAACTTTTTTCTATTAAACCAGGTCTTTGAAAATGTCAAGTCCCAACGTGAATGTTCTTATTCTGCTTGGCTCCTGTCTGGCGATGTTATCACCTGTGGTTGTAGGAATCTCGTGCATAACACCTTCAGATCCAAATCAGGTAAATAATGTTTCTGTAAGGAGATACTGTCCTTTTAAAAGCTACATGTACTTAGAAAGGGAAATAAATTCCAGGTCGAAAGTATAAGGGAGAGACTTGCATCTTTTCAAAACCTTACCGTTAAAGCACGAAAGATGAAACAAAACGATTTTGTTTTGAGTAAGAAAAATCTTAGACAATCAAAACGTTTTATCAATAAACGCTTGTGGTAAAATTTTATTTACACATGAAATTAAAACATATTTTGGCTCCCGCTTACCCTACTGACTCCAATAAATCTCCAAGCCTACAATTCTCGATTCCTGTTGCTAGATTTCAAAAATCTTTGACTAATCCAGCCGTTACACAGACATTTAAGTGCAAAATGAGTCAAAGGTATTGTTCAGCAAACTATTGAATTTCCCTCGATTTCGTCACAAACTTAGCAGGTCCTTCCCGCCTTAATTGGTTCCCAGTCTTCTGCAGAACTTTTTAGGTGATTTTGACCACGTTTCATGCATTGAATTATATCCTGAAAACTGTTTTTTTGTTAGTTTTGTGGTTACGTGTCACAGCGCCACGAACAATTTTAATCAACCGGTTGCGGAGATTCTTTATAATCACAATCCTTGTTTTCTTTTTCTGAATTGGCCTAGTACACTCTGTTGTCGTATACAGTTTTGCAAGTCATAACCAAAATTTTTGCAAAAAATGGAAGAGAGTTTGCTATCAGCTCCCTTTCACAAAAAAAGGATTGGGGATTTTCCGCAGAATTTAGATCTTGCCTATGAGCCCTTGCTTATGAGCACCATTTCACCGGAGTCATGTTTTTCATAGTGTAGTAATTGGTGCATTTTTCTGCTCTTTTTCTACGTCTCCAACCTATTTTTAAAGTACTTGTCTCAAATGTGGAAATTGATACAAGCTGCGATGTGGATTGAGGGAATTGGTTTTACTATAGCGTTAGGATCCATGACTGCCAAAACTTGGAGAGTTGCAAGGATCTTTTTACAGCCACCATCTTCACGGAGAGTGGTAAGACTAAGAAATTGTTGTTATTGTCCAACTGCTGTTCCTCATTTTACCAAAAGCTGCACAACGCGCTGTTTGTTTTGTACACGTCTATACCAGAGACGCTGGAGAACGGGGGCACTTCCTCCTGTTCTTTCAAAAATGGTGCACCGGGGCCAGAAGTGCCTTTTCATAGCAATATCATCGGTAATTTCATCTTTTATCAAGATCGACTTGAAACAAAATTATTGCAGTTATTCGAGCACCCAGAAAATGCTGAGTGGTTTTCTGTAAATTTTGTTAATATTTTTGAGGTCAACATTGTTGGTGAGCAGAAACAAACATAATTGGTAACGATTTTCTTTTTTTGTACGTTTCCATTGCTCTCAACTCCTTTATTGACCCCGCACCTACCGCTGCTCCGACGTCCCTGGTCTATACCGTTATAGTGGATTCGTCTGCTGTTTAGTGTTTTTTGAATTCCTAATGTGTGATTCCAGACAATTTCTATGCAACGATTTGATGCAACGTTCTTGTTTGCGAACAGTCAAGCAGCTGACGTGATAGCCTGCAAACATACGTCACGGCAATTGGTCGATGTTTTCGGTCGCTCTTGTGAACGCGCAACGGTGCAGTTCACCGTTGTTCTACATCAAACCCTGTTACATTTCGCTGTTCTGACTTCACATCAGTGGTGTAGCAAGGGTTGGCTCTGGGAACACTGGGGTCCGGGCGGCACCTTCTGAGGGGTGGCAATTTATTGATTAAAAAGTTATTTTTGAAAGTAGTTCTGGCTCTTGGAAGCCTAGTAGCCTAAAAATCTAGGAAATACGCTTGTGGAGTGAGCAATTGATAAAATGTTTACTCAAAAGTCTGGATCAAATACAGTGTGCTAAAGTACCTCCGTGTTTGCCTTGAAATCGTTTTTTTTTAATATACTTACAGTACTTGAGAGGAAATTGTCCCCCAGTGCCACACCTTCCTCCGCACCCAAAGTCATTTCCCACCATTCCAGTCAAACGTTCTGGACAGAGATAACATTCGACCGCAGACCACCAAACATTGCTGGCCTGGTAGTTCCAGGTTTATATTGCCCCTCACTCAAAATCTGATAAAAAGGCTCGCCATCCAGACAGGCCGTGGTAAAACAATCTTTTTTTGAAATTGAAAAAAGTTGCTCCTCCAAAATGTTGGCAAATGATCCAAAACTCCCAATTCCATTGAAATTGTTCAGTTGCTCCCTCTAGTGGTCGACCAACACAAGGCTAAAAGTCACGCGGAGGTCAAATTTAGTGAAAATGCTCTATAACTTTGTAATGGATTGCACTGGAGACCTTAAATTGGTGTCAAAAGAAGTAGAACCATAAAGTTTCTATCTGTCCTAAAAGACCTTTTTGCCCTATTCTGTCTAGAAATGAAGATATTATCAAAAAATGTTATTTAAGAGTTACGATGAGTGAAATTTTGGAAAGAACACATTGCAATTAGCAAGTCCTTCTGTTTAAACAATAAGTCACTATTAAAGATCTCCAAAGTATGTTGTTATCAACACGTTATCAATGCATCACAATACACAAACTAGATACACATTCAAAGTGAGAAAACCTCTGCCAAGTTCTCGCAACAGCAGCAGCAAATTGTAGGAAAACATATGCTTTATCTGCAAACAATGTGCGGCTGTTCATTCTATTTGTAAAAACTCCTCAAAGAATGTAACAAAAAGTTGTTTGGATTGATGTTACATCAAGTTTACTCACATCAATTCCGAAAAGTTACATTGAGATTCCTATCTGGTTCTTGGCCTAGTTATCTGAAAAATGGATTCAGACGTTTTGTTCCACACATTATACCTAACAATACGCAATTCCCAACGCCATAAAAAGAGAATGCTCATCGTCAGTCACTTCAATCCTTCGCGCTAATCTATAGAAATATTTTGTTAGCGGCAGAGTAAGAAAACGTGCGTGAAACCAAAACAAAGATGCAGATATAATTGCTACAAAAATGCTGGAAATTGTCCTTACTCCCGAAGTTCTGGGGTCTCCATGGAGGCTGCACGATGGAGGCTGCAAACCTGCGCTTCTCAACTAGAGCCGTTGTTAAACTTATTTGACATGTTTTATCAAAATGTGCCTCGAACCTCAAGACGACCCCATGCAAGTTGCGACGGAGTTAATGTTTGAAGCCTTTCATATACTCGTATTCTAAGAGAAATAAACCACTACTGAAACGTGAAGTGAACAATGAAACATTCCTTACATTACTGAGATTATATTATTAAATTTATTATTATAGCCTACTATACGCAGTATATATACTTATTTTTACTGAAAGACGAGGATGTTACACGAAATATTAACATAAATGTTTACCGGTAAGTAAATACGCCGCCATCACTTCTAAATTTTTGTGTTTTTTGTTTGATCCCCTGGGATGTGTAAAAAATTAAAGCTGAGTGATGCGGCTTACTGAAGACTGAAAGCCAACAGAGAAGAACATTTAGCAAAATATACCGGGTCCATATATGCATATGTAAAGAAGGCAGAAAAAATAGGAAGAGTAATGATTATAAAGGTGGCGAACAAGCAGAAAAAGCACGACCCGTAATCGAACTGTGATCTTTCATTTTAAATTGTTATAAGCAAATTTGAGGGGTGGAATGGTCTGAGCAAGGGTCTCAAACTCTAATTGCTTCGAGGGCCAAATGAGGACTTATAAAGTAACCAGAGGGCCGCATTATGGCGCTGGCGACGCATCAGTGTCGATATTGATTCGCTGGCCGAGCACTTTTAAACAACCTGTGAATAAACTGAACAACTTGAATGTTAATTATTTGAAAATTTCCAAAAAACTGCGGGCCGGGCAAAACTTAGCCTTGCTACCCCACTGCTTCACATTAAAGTGTATAGAAGAGTTTGTTCTATATCTGGATACAATCGCGGGAAGCAATCAAACTTAGAGTGTTACTGAGGAGTTATTAACCGAGAGAGTGGTGAGATTCTTTGTACCGCCTTGCTTCGACTGGGCAACCTCAAGACGTCAGGTCGCTTAGTTAGGAGACTGACCTGCGCTCCTGCAACAAATAGGTTGACCCCCAACCAGCAGAAATCCTTATACGTACACAACATAAGCCCCAACATCGCGGTCCCGACACGGCCATTTTATCGCCAAAGCCGTATTGAAATCGCTTATTAACTAAAAAATAATTCAGTTTTGGGTATTTTAACCGTAACTGATCAGTCATTTCTATGCACGCATTGTATTGTAGTTCGTTTGCAGAACATCAAAGATGAGCAACTAATATGTATGGTGGGAGCAGCAGCCTTATGTCATTGCACTCTACTCTCCTTGTGGACTGCAATGGATAGAGATGAATGCCAAGTCGTATCATCAAATGAAACACAGGTCTTTATATTTGTGCAACAGTGGGTGAATGCGTGGTTTGGAGGTTTGCTGGCTTGGCATTCGAAATATAAATTTTTAGGAAAACTAATAATAATCTTACAATTGTCGAATTTCCGTCTATGAGCATGCTTTGTGCTCAATCTACAGCATGCTACAGGGACTACTGCATTAATGCTAGACACATTTTGGGCGTGTTATGCGTCCGACATAGCAAATTTCGAGATTTTGCGGAAAACGAAAATTTTAGTGGAGGGGATTCTCCGGAATTTTAACAGCTTATTTCGCTGCACCGGTTATGCATGAGAGTTCTTTGTTGCCGCCACTTTCCCCCTTTTGTTTAAGTTAAATTTGCAGGCACAATGTGTGCAACGTTGACGCATATATTCTTTCAATATCAACGGAGTTTATTTTGCTTATTTATCACCACAACTGTTTTCACATTTGCGGCTATTTATCTCTGTCTGTTAATCACAACAGTAAGTTGAACTCGGCAAACTGAGAATTATCTCATTCTTCTTAAAAACAACAAAGCAAAGCCGTAGAGTTGAACGAACCCATGATGAAAGTTTCGACAATAACTGTTTTGTGCGTCGGCAAAAGCCAGCGAATGGAGTGCAGCCGCTGCAGCGGTAAACCATTTACTTCGCCTCTTTCTGCGTAACATGCCCCTTGAGTTTTTGCAGTTAAAACCTTGCAATTCATTCACTGAATTTTATTATTGATGAAAACAGATGCTCAAAACGTCCAAGGTCGTTTCCCTTAAATCTGTGATTTTTCTATCCTGCTGTTAGTTGCTTAAAACGCACAATTTTAAAACTGTTCCTAGTTGTCAATCCACTACTTATCTCCACAGTATTACCTACACAATGCATTACTTTTTTACATGTAGCAACAACAGTTAAAACTTTCCAACAGGGATGAAGACATGAACGCTCAATGCAATCTGTAGGCCGTCGTGGAAAACTCGACTATCATCGTCAGTTGTAGCCTTTACAGCGACTATAGGGATATGCAAGCAAACAAATAGAACAAATATCCACTACTGAAAACCTGGACACAATTTTGAAATGTGTGAAAAAGCTAAAGTGGGGAATGGTGGGAAAAGAGAAACAAAAATCTTATCACCATTTTTCGCAGCCAAAGCTGCAATATTTCGACAAACTACAGAGGGTGTTAAGACGATCTTAACCATTTGCAACAGAATTCACAGTTGTTGAAAGTGAATAACTTAAGAACGATGGCATTTAATCCTTTTAGCTTCAGGTATTTCAGTGATACAAACTTTTTCCGAGGAAAACTTTTACGTCATTTCAGGCGCGCAACCAGGGGGGGCATTTGGG
>JGI24022J15233_10006809_pt1 | contig 12472 bp, 7 predicted proteins | sample Ectturendosymbi2_FD_15233 | JGI IMG/M metagenome (IMG submission 15233)
GCTATACCGAAACTTTATTCGCTAAAAGCACGTTACATTTTTCATTTTGTCTGGAAATTTGCTTCTCCCTAAAAGTCCATTTCAGTTTCACATTGTAAATCGTTTGAAGTCATATTATTTTAAACTGTTCTTTCTCTACACATTCGTGATATTTAGGGGCCTCTTTTGGCACATTCACACATAATTTTTGCTTTGTTTTGACAAACATTAGCTTGTTGATGTTAGCTTGTTGAATTGGCAACATATTTTCCCCAATAACGCAAGCTCACTTATCCACATTTCATTCAAAAGAAAGTCTGCTAATGGAGAGTTCCTTTTTCTTATAAACTTTTCTCACTTGACCTCAACAAGACGCGAAAGAACTCGTCATCTCGTCACTCATCTTACCTCCGTAAGGAGAAGATGTTCAAACTACGAGACCGTATTTTCACACAGTGTTTTGAATAGTCTGGAGTTAAGGACTCGACTTCTAACTTCGTAAAAAGTTCTCACCATCCTATCTAGCACGATTTTAAAATCAGCAGGTGGTTTCGCTGCAGCTGAATGTTCCCGATGGATTATGCAAAGAGTAATCAACATTTCTTTGTGCGTTACATTTTATTTTTGGAAATAAACCAACACGATAGCCAGTCATGCTTGCAACTCCATCTATGCACAACCAGTTCCCCAGTCTATCTTTCTCACTAAAGTATTCGTAAAGAAAGATAAATATCTCTGACCCGGTGGCACGTCCTCGTAAGTTAATGCAACAAAGGTCTTCCTTGAAATTTTCTTTTCCCATATAACGGCCGAANCAAAGAAGAACGGCACAATTACTCACGTCAGTTGACTCTTCGATTTGAATTACAAAATACCTCGACTTCTTTTACTCTTAAAACTTCTCCTCCACATCCATTGCCACCGTCAATACTTCACTGAACTGTTTCGTTAGAAACTGGTATACGCACAAGTTTTTGAGCTGCTTGAGGACTCATAGCTCCTTTAGCTACAAATAGGATGCACGGTTTCACTAACATTACTCCAAGGGTTAATGGTTTTTTGATTTAGATATTTCAATAGAAATAGATGCGATGCATTTAAGAAGAGGCTTTTCAATGGTTTTTATCGTTTTTATTTGTTTTTGTGACTAATTATCTCGCTAATTAGTCATTGAAAATTATCCAGTGGCTTGCTTTGAAGACTGCTGTGCTTCAAATGGCAGTAACGAGCAAGTTCGGAAGGTTTCATTGCGTCGTTTGATAAATTTGGGAGCGTACTAAAGATAAGGGTCGCAGCATCTACTTACTACATGTAGCTACAGTAAAGACAAGTTGCAAGTGTTTTTTATCATTTTGATTGAATAATTCTCCTTTTCGCTTTTTACTTCCTCCTGCTTCTGTCAACATATCTACTTGCCCTTGCTTCATGTCTACTTGAGAGTTGTCCCTCTCTTAAAACTGACATTTGACTTTGTTAAAAAACTGCGAAATTCTCTGTTGCTTTGTTCACTGCTATTTCAATTTTCCGCAATATATATAACACACAGCTGCTGCAAGTGACGTACCATAAAGTTCATGGTAAAAATTTCAGATAATCGTCTCTGAAAATCTCCCAAAATACGAAGCTTGTTTAAAATCAAAATGATCATCCCTATGCTTATACTTTAATATTATATTAGACACCATTTTACTCGTCACTCAAAAAAATATTTAACTCCGTATTTGTATACGTACGTAGAATACACTGTCTGTGGAAAGAAATCCTTCCTCAGCAAAGAATCAGACACATAAGATTTTACAGAGTATATATTTCGCCTACGAAGAAGGCATCATCAGCTCTTATTCAAATACAATCTGTAGAATGCAAGTATAAAAAGATTGCGTTCTGTATCNAAATAGAATTGAGACACAAGAATGTAATATTCAACTCACTTTTTTCAGCCCTAATGCATGAAAAAATGGCTAAAATCGAAGTGATTGCTTTACTTACTTTAAACTCGTGTTAGACATCGTTCCAAATCGGCCCAGGAGGAAACATTCGACGTGAATAATATTCGTAACTTCCATGACATCACAAGAAGTCTCGAAGAGAAATGTTGACTAACAGTGGTTTTCAACCAGAGGTCGCGACCCTGAGTGGCCGCAGCCTTTTCAGGAGGGCCGCAAATAGAATGGGTAAGCTCTTGATTATGCCTGCTAGAAACCAGTCCTAAATCGTTCGTTACGACTGGACGGCGAAAGTCGTGAACAGGGGTCTTTAGGTTATATGGGCTTGCTGTAATGGGTTGCGTACCAAAAGGGTTGAAAACACAATAATATGAGTTTCAACTCGAAGAAAGCAGCGAATAGTTTCCTTTCGAGTCATGTTGTGGCGTCAGTGCAGCAAGAAGTTTGATGAACATTACCACCTCGTTATAATTCTTTGTGAATGGAACCCGCGAAAGCTTAATGCTGAACCAATTTAACAAAAGCAGCTAAACAGTTCTTACAATTACTTGAATGAAAAATTGTTTTTGTCTTGAAATGCTTTTAATGTTTAAAAGGAAGGCAAAGCTGAAGAATCACTGAAGTTGGTGAGCAACGAATACATTAAGAGCTACGACCAGAGCGATCCATACAAATGGAGTAGATTTGTAGGAGATTTGATGGCAGATTGCTGGTTCGTTGTTCCGGCCATTGAACAAGCATTGGTATATTCGGAAAACGTTATGGATGCTGAGCACACACCCAGTGAGTTATGTTTAACTACGGATTAAAAAATTCGATGCTAGTTTTTCATAACTTATAAATGCTTGCGTAAAGACACGATGCAAGCAGTACCTTTACATTACAACAAAATACGTCTTGATGAATCGTTGCCTAAAGCACAGAGAATTCAATTTGGCATTAAGATCCACTCATAAGAACATTACGCAACACTATTCGATGTTTCGCTCAAGAGCTGGCTGATGCAAAAGAATTGCAGTTTTTTTTTCATTTTTTAAGCAAATCTTGAAATGTTATACAAAACAGCAATTTAGTAGAAGTGAAAGGTACCCCCCTAATGGTTTGGCTAATTTCGACAAATGGTAAATGCAGCAAGCACTTCCTCAGTTTTATGTGGCTTATTATAATGTGCTGGAGTTTATTTCAAACCATAATATCATTAATAGTGTAAATAGTCTTTGAAACGACAGGTTCAGTAAATTTAATACTACTTGAAAATTGCCTTCAAATTTGTATAGGAAATAGATTCTAAAACTTTTCTTGAAGATTACATTTTTCAAAAGCTAACTTCAACCTTTGTGACTATAGTTCTTGTGGTTGCGGCATAGCTAACAAAAATCAACTTAGCAGATATCTCCCAAATCATTGAATTCATGTCAAAACCGCCTTCCCTGAAGTGTGACAATTTTATCAAATGCATCCAGTGCTTTTAAATTTCCTATAAATGTAGGAACACGTTTAGGTATTGACCGAGTAGATAACCTATCTCTACTGGGCTACCATTTCAAACTGATCAAATTGCTTCCCCTGTTGGAAAATGCAAACACGCGCGAAACATCTTACAAATGTAAGTGATCGCATTGCAAAGCGACTAAGCTTGTCCACAACGTTCGATTGATGGTGGTCGAGTTCCGCTCAAGGTTATGGAAAGTAAAGCCCAGTGCTAACACTAAACAAACAAGACGGTCCCCTAAACGAACAGGTCTTGGTGGAGAAGCGAGGAAAAGTAGACGCATTTAATGTTGCTACGCTAAATGCCGCACATCCGGTTGAGTGCAACCGAACAATGAAACGCACTTTCAGCCATCCAGTGTTGTACTCATCAATCATAAGATTAATCAGGGTGAAGTTTTATGCAGTTTCTCCTCTTTCTCTCTCTGCCTGCATCTGTCTTTAGCGTAGTATGAACAAACCCAAAATCAAGTAAATCTTCGCAGCAGGAAAAGTGTTGTGGAGCTTTCAAAAATTCTGGTGTTTGTTGAAAACTCTGTAAAAGGCAGCAGCAATTTTGTTAAAAATCAAAGACAATTTTTAAAAGGCAAAAAAAATTTGGAAATAAACGTGCAAGTGAAGGTGCAAAGTTTTTAACAGCTGGTCTTTTCTTGCTGGGTTGGGGTTTTTGCATTGCATTATATATTGTGTCGAAGCCAAAGTACAAACAACGACTCATCTGCAACCAGTGGCGTAGGAAGGGGGGGCTGAGGGCCATGGGCCCAGGGCAGCACCTTCTGGGGAGCGGCAAATTGTTGATTCAGAATTAGTTCTTCAAAGCAGTTTTAACTCTTTTCAGTTTCTGTGCTTAGAATCCCTGGCTTAAAAACCTGGAAATGTGGTTTTGCAATGGGAAAATAGATAAAATGGTTACTCAAAAGCCTGTATCAAACCCAGGATGCTAAACTACCCTGTATTTGTCTTGAAATCAGGGATTTTAACGTACTCGGTGAAAATGGTCCCAGTCCCTGCACCTTCCTCCCATGAGCATCCGCAGAAGGGTTATTTGGCAAAAGGGGTAATTGGACTTCCCTGGAAATTGGGTCTAAGAACAAATATTTCTAGAAAATCTAAAGCCAGCAGCTCAAATCGGATTATTTTATTTAATTCTTGCAATAACAGTTTATTTGCCGGTACGACACTCACACTGCACAAAAGCTAGATTCAGTGTCCTGGTGTGATGTAGTGATGAGCTTGCAAATCACTCATTTTGCTTGCGAAGGGAATTTGCCAAACTTGTGTGAGCGGTTTGCTCCACAGCTGGTCTTAATTACGTGAGCATGGCAACAAACCTTTGAAGGTTCTCATCAAGTTGCGGTAGTAGGTGTTTTGCCTCATATGACTGTTGAACGCAAACATCTTGCCAGGTAATGCAGCGAGACAGTGACTGCTGATAGCGGTAAGCCACGTAGTTTTATACTGTGTGAAAAGAAGCATGAGTAAATCTAGCAACGTTTCCACAAGTTTGAAAAATATCTTATTTGTTTGAAACTGAACGCTTCTTCGGTTTATGTATGATCACCATGAAAAGGTATAAGAAAATGCGTTCTTGAAACGAGATAGGGCAGTTGGTAAATTTGCGTGTGGCAGGGATGGGCAAACATTCTCTACGAAGGGCTACATTGAAAAGTTTATTGCTACCGAGAGCCGCATACATTACATTTGTCTACTTCAGTTGCAATTTACGTTTCAAAATATAAATTAATGATAATATTATTGTAACTTTGTATTGTTTTATTTCACATTGACGCTGTAGTACACATAGATGGAATACAGTCTCGAAAATTCTAATCGATGAAATTATTTTAACATAGCAGGGATATGTAGGAGTTTATAGATATCCTTTTAACATACACTCGAAATACGTACTGTCTACGTACGTGTGACTGCCCGCCGGGCCGCATGCAAAAGAAGCCTATAAAGGTGCTCCTCTGTTTTGAAGAATTAGGTTTCTAAAGCAAAGGCAAACGGTATGTTCAGTTATGATTGTGATCAAGCCAGCTAACAGCTAGTATTTTCGGGTTGGGAGTGGGCGCAAAATGATTGCAACTTGATGTTGTACCTAAGAATTGCATATGTTTTTGAAAAATTAGGGGGGATTATTGTTTGGTTACGGCCTTGATTGTAATGAAGGTCTTTATTAGAAGGGACTTTATCCAACACAGTTGTACAACTCAGCAATGGTTGTGCAAAATCAAGTTCTTCAGAGCGATTACCACTGAGCGTAATAGCGTTGTAATCATTGCTAAGCAATAAAAACATGAAGTCCCACCTGGTAGGATTTGGTAATACACTTTTTGAAATAGACGTCTACTGGTTACGGAGGAAGGTAAGGAATAACACTATGCACGCGTAATTGGAAGAAGCCCGACCCAACAACTACAGTAGACCAAGTTCGTAGGTCACGATGGAGGCATGCAAGCCACGCTTCTCAGTTAGCTCTGGTTTTAAACCTATTTGATAAATGTATCTAAATGGGTTCGCATCTTAAGAGACCTCGTGCCAGTGGCGACAGAGATAACGTTTGAAGCCTTTCATACATTCTAAGAGAAACAAACCATTACTTAAACGCAAAGTGAACAATGAAACATTATTTACATTGCTGAGATTAGATTATTAAATTTGTTAGTCTATCATTGCCTTCTATCAGGGTTGCTTAGTCGGAGGTAAAATGTCCGACCTCAACTCGACCTTTCCAAAATTTTGGACTACGACTCACATAACGTGAATGAAGTTTGGCTGTCAGCAAATTTGCAGCAACTAGCAATCAATGGAACTCGAGGTGCGCCGCAAGATTCCCTGTTTCAATGAAAGCTTCAAAAGAAATTTTACCATTTCAACAGGTACGAGTTAGGATTCCTAACGTAGGGGTGCGATGTCAATTGGACTTTTGGAGTCGGATAAACAACCGACTCTCATTATCCGACTCCTAGTTCTCTTAAGGATCCGATTCGGTCCAAAAACCTCCAGCTCCGCAACCCTGCCTACTATGGATAGTGTATATACTTTCTTTACTTAGAAGCGGATACTACATGAAATAAAAACTTGCATAAATATTTACAACTATGTAGATTATGTATCCTGCCATCACTTCTCTAATTGGGCACCACAGAAACACATTTTTGTGTCTTTTGGGAGTGCCACTAAAATTATAAACAATTATAGCTAAGTGGTGCGGCTTACCACAGACTGAAAACCAACTAGGAAATAAATACAAAGAAATATGCTCGATCTACAGATGCATATGAAAAGAAGAAAGATAAATTAAAAAGAGTAAACGCTGAAAAAGGTGGCGAACAAGCAGAAAATAAAGCAAGACCCATAGACGAGAATGGTAAAAGAGGCCTATTTCAGTTTGCGAGGGTTTGATTCTGTTGTCTACGGTGTTTAATATCCCTTATATCTTTACTAAGGACGAACATAATAATTTTTCACTTTAGATTCTAGCAAGCAAATCTGAGGGGTGTAAAGGGCGGCACTTCTATGGTCGGCCCGGGCGGCACTTAGCCGCGTTACGTCACTGTCTGCAACCTCAGTTGGCATATCAGGCGGCGCAACCATTCATACCGCAACCCCACTAGACTGCCAGTGACTTTGTCCAGTCATAACGTGTCTACCGAGAGAGCTAGAGAGCTGATCAAGCCCTCTAAAGATGCGGAAAGTTTTCTAGTTTTGATTTGTAAAAATTGGGATGTTGTGGATTTGATCTTTTTTGTGGGTGACGTCATATTAGGGGTAAGTTTAGGTTTCTTTGGCTTACATCTTAATTATTAATTACTTTGTGTTTTTAGGTCATAACGTGCTAACCACAAACGCTAGAAGGCCAATAAAGGGTTTCTAAAGATGGGGAATTTTGCCTAGTTTTTTTCCAAAAAGAAACAAAGAATTGCCTCTTGGGATTGAGACTCAGTGCTCAATGACATCAGCCAAAAAGCTTAAAGCTATCCTTATTATGACGTTGCCCACAAAAAGGCTCAAATCCAAAACTTTCCAATTTTTTTATCGAAACAAGAAAACTTTCCTCATTTTCAAAGGGTTTGAATAGCTCCCTAGCTCTATCGGTCGACACTTTATGACGAGACAAAGTCACTGGCACTATAGTGGCTTTGCGGTTCTTAAGGCAAGTAACCTGTGCTCTATTGGTTGACTTCAAAAGTTGCAAAAATGCATCATAGCAACAATCTCGTCTGATTTCGGCAAGTATATAACCTTACCACCTTCAACAACACGTATTTCACTTTGAAGAAAGAAAAGGGATGAAATTCCAACAGGAAACAAAAGCAGAATATTTTTCAATTTGCAATTATTCGATCTCATGCACCCATGCGCATGCGTATTGTACGTATCTCAAGCTCTTCAGTGACATCTTCAGCAAGGCACTACTTCAGCAAAAAAGTTAAAGACATTTTTATTTGATCACAGTTTCTAGCAACGAACTGTAAAAAATATTTTGCATCACGTTTTCGCCAAATGCATGAGAAGAGACAAAAATAGAAATGGGTTTATTTTGAGCTCACTGCTTTATCACAGGGATGCGAAACTGCCACACTGCTAAATCCTCAATAATGGCTCAAATATTTCAACACAGCTGAGTTTTATCTAAGAAAATTGGTTTCAGTATGGAGGATGTCTCGATTTTTTGAAAAGTCCATGTCGCTAACATTAGACAGATATTTTAATGGGAAAGTGAATATTACTCCACTAAGCCTACATAATTCAAACTTCAAGAACCTCATTTAAAACAAGCATGCTGTTTTTCTATGTTTCTTTGTCTTTTTGCCCGCGGTTAGAATATATGACGTTGCCTTCTGTACCTTAGTGTTGCAGTCATGTGAATCTTGACAAACTCTGTCAATTTCCATGTTCAAAGTTGCAATGGGAGGTTTCTTTATCNTGTACATTAATTTTTGAGTATGGTGAAAACATGTTTTCTGAAAAAATGCATCTTTTGGTATATTCTTACTGTTTAAAATTATATTAAAACGGATGCAGGTGCTGTATAGTTAACCATGGATAAGTGATGAAGACAGAGACTTTCTGTGAAAAGTTTTCGTATGTCCTTACTGTAAATCAACTTATAAGGCTCATACAATTTTGCCATGTCACCTTGAAAATAAGCAGTGACTGACAATTTGCAACAGTTTCAAAAACAAAATCAGAGATCTAAATGACGGCAAAATCAATGTTTTGAAATAACTTTGTAAATGTCAGGAAAAGTCACTAAACGAAGTTCAAGGCTTAAGCTACGAACATGCATGTGGATATGGCACATCACACACAAGGAAGGTGTGTGTTTTGTGGAACTACTTCAGTGCTTCTATTTGATGTGACCATGAAAGAAAATTTATGCCATGGCCGAGGGCCACACAGTTACTACTAGCTTCAGTTTTGCGCGCTCTATCCCACTGCTCTATCTAGATTGCTTGTAAATCCCTGTATGAATTTAATTTTTCCGTTTGAACTGCAGGTTTTGTTGGTGATACNCATGACTTAAAAGTANTTGTACCTGGTTCTACAANACAGGGGATCTTTGACTTTGGGAGGGAAAATTTTTCGGTTTCCCTAAATTTTTACCCAACAAAAATGCAANCTTCAAAGGGAAAGTTTCGCAGGGAGATGATTCGGCTTAAGCAAATTTCCCAAACATATCTGGCAGTTTTTCATAAATTTTTTTGATCTTGCCCAAATCTTGGAAGCAATTGGCCCCTCTACCCCTCGCCTCATACGCCTGTGGTCTACAAAATCTATTTTCCTCCACTGAAGCAATGAGGTTCAATAAATAGTTGTTCGCTCTACAAGCTATATAGTGACAAAATTAAAATTGTTAACAAATCAATTCATTTTTAAGCATTGCAAGTAGCCAATACGAACGGACAGTTTCGAAAACATAATGTTTGTTGGGAATCAAAATTTTAGCCAGCTTCTTTTTCAGCAAAAAACATATTTTCATGCGTACGTCAAATAAACCAACGCTGACACATTTCAAGACTTTTCTTTTTGTTCTATTCTTTTTTTGTTTATATATGTTTATCATTCAGCACTTCACATATAGTACTTTCTAAATGCATAGCGAAAGGTTTGTATTTGGTAGATCTCCATAGTGTCCAGAGTGGGTCATGTTGGAGGAGGAAAGCAATAACCTTTTTGTGACTTGTTTGTAGGTACTGGTTATCCAATGTACTTGTACTACATGACTCAAAAAATGCGGTTGTTTCACGATGAGGAATACGGTGATGGAAAGAAAAAGCCTGCTTTTTGTGAAGCTGATCATACCGATGACCGGCTTCTGACGTTTGGTGTCCCAATGGCCAATGGGAAATCAAATTTTAGGGTGAAGTTCACAGAAGAGGAGACTGAACTTTCAAAACAGTGGATAAACTATATTTGCAACTTTGCTGAAACTGGGCAAGTATTTAAAGTGGTGTCGAGTGTAACGAAAAAAATGAATAGTAGAACAAAGTCTGATGTCTCACCTCGTAACTACAGGAGATCATGATAAACAGGGGAATTTTATGAAAAGTGATTCTCAGTAGCAATACTAGCATGGCAATATTTTCCTTCAAAATGCAAAAAAAAATTGCTATAGACCACTTTGATTGTTCTAGTATAGCAAGAGGTTGAATTTGTGTTATGTTAGATTCATTTAAAACGGGTAAAAAATAACTTTGCAAGTCGTGTTCGGATAGAAAATGACCCTAAATTGATTTTGCATGACACCCAGTAAGCTCATAAAAAACAAAAGGAATCACATTTCAGGAAAACGAAACAAGCTCGATTGAAATTTGACCATGAACTGATTTAAACTATTTCAAAATCGTTGCTCCTAGTTTCAATTTTTTAATAGACTTCGAAATTTTATTCACATCCGTTTTATAATTGTGTTGGACGAAGGTTTTATCTATTTTTGATGGGTTAATCCAATGATGTAATCCACCTTCCTCTCTTCATTTAACCTTGTGTGTTCGCAAAAACTCCAAAGTGAATCTTTATTCATCGAAATTTTGACAGGAGCCGGTTTTGAAATCCCTTCGTGGAGATTTGAGAATGACGACAACGCAGTTTCATTGCGAAAGCCTGAACTAAATTATAAATAATAGTGTGGATTGAACGCTAACAAATTCTGCACAGAGCTTAAAATTGGTTTAAATATTTCGTTGAGCTATCATTTGGTGGAATTACTTTACTGAAAGTAGTCTCATGTAGGTAAATTATGTTATGAAACCACGGGGAAAGTTCAAAATTTAGATCAATAGGCGATCTCTTTTTAGAGGTGAACAATTATCAAAATTGTCGAAAAATTGATAAATACAACCCATTTTCGTCACTACACAAATATCACAAACAGATTTTCATTACTGTGGTTTGCTGTCACAGCATCCACTTTCAAAGAAAGAATTGACTAATGTTTTGGCAGGCACTAGGTAATGTCAGTTTTTTAGAAAAAAACACATTAACGTGTGTTCAACGTTGTTAGCAAAAAAAGCATTTACAATCATTATGCATTTTAAGCTTGTACCCAAGCACTATGAAAGAAATCACCTGAAAAAAGTCCATTAAATATTTGCATTTTGTTAAAATATATAAAACCAAACATCCCAAATAAAACCATAAAAACTTCGTGAAAATTAGTATATCACTGGTCATTGTTTCCCCAAACCTGTATCACAGCAGATCTTGGAAAAGCGATGATTCTGCATTAACTCGGGCTCCAAAAAAAAGCCTAGGCCTACTCGAAATTTGTAAAACAAAATTTATTGGCATGAAACATTCAAAGTTTTCAATAGATGAGTACTTTGGCTGAATCGTGTGTATCCAGTGGCTTGGTGTTTTGGGATGGCACCGATAGATTGATAAACTGGAGTGATCATCCCCACGCACAAGTAAGGAAACAGGAGAATGCGCTAACTATTGTGATACCTCTCCGGCGGAGTTATAAATCACAATCGTTCACCGTTGGTGTTGGGCTCCGACAAGGGTGTGTGCTATCACCACTCCTCTTCATATTATGTGAATTGGATAGACAGGCGCAGCCGAGTCGATGAAGGCGTCACTGCTGGAAGCTGCAGGATCAACTGTTTGCTATTTGCGCACAATTTGATACTGCTTGCATCCTCTGAACAGGGTCTCCAGCATACACATCATCGGTTTTCAACTACGTGCGACCAAACGCAGTTTTTCGCGAGCTTTATCGTTCTGAGGTCACCAAACGGGAGTTCAAACACCGCAAAACTGTCAGTTTTTAAATCGGTCTTTGTTCTGATCCTTACCTTTGGTCTTGAATTTTGAGTAATGACTTAAGCAGGTATTACCAACCTTTGTGGAACTGAGAGCTACTTCTTGAGTACCGATCAACGCTAAGGGCTACAAGTTTTATGCACACTTCTGACATAAAAATTTGGTTCAATTGACCTATTATGTTATCATTAATGATGTTAATCTATGTGATGATACTCATCACCTTAAATGCTATTTTCAAAACAGGCACGCGGGCGACCAACGTGGCCTCGAGGGCGACATGGTGCCCGCGGGCACCATGTTGGTGACCCTGACTTAAAGAGTAATGTCTTGCAGGGTTGCGGACTCGGAGGTAAAATATCCGACCTTTCCAAAATTTCCGACTCCGAAACCCGACTCCTTAACATTAAGAGACAGAAATTTGGCTGTTAAAATCAATGGAAATCGTGATGCACAGCAAGAAATCTCTGTTTCAACAAAAGTTTCGAAAGAATTTGTATCATGTCAACAGGAATTCCCAGTTTAGGAGTGTGATGTAAAAAAATGATTCAATTGGACATTCGGATTCGGACAAAAAATCCGACTCCGACTCCCAGTGTTGTCAGAAATCCGACTCCGACTCCACCCAAAAGCCTCCGACTCTGCAACCCTGGTCTTAAGTACAAGCGGCAGAGAAAGTATTTTTGCGAAGAGTTGACGGTGTGTCACTTCGCGACAGTGTACGCAGCTGTGAAATTCGTAAAGCGCTGAATGTCGAGCCACTTCTCCTCAGCTGCGATGGT
>JGI24022J15233_10006811_pt1 | contig 12471 bp, 9 predicted proteins | sample Ectturendosymbi2_FD_15233 | JGI IMG/M metagenome (IMG submission 15233)
GGTTCGCTTTGGCCCAAGCTGGGCTTGGGCATCCTGTAGCCCCGCTCAACTTGTTCCAATACTTCTCTATTCATCATGCCTGGCAGGGAAAACAACCGTTATTGATTGCTTCCAGAGAAGTCAGTCAGCCAAATATTGCCAGTCCTGATGCAACAGTAGCAAAAGTTGCGCTGAGGAGCCATGAAGTTTACATACTACAGCACGTGGTTCCCGCGAGTGAACGAAGTGGAATGCATGTAGCTTTGTAATCAGGATTATTATTTCAACCACCGAATACGTAACGAAAAAAAGATCTGTCACAAAAACGGTTGTCGCCTAGATAAATGTCTCGTACGTAAAAAAAACTAATGCTAAGTGCACGAATCCTTGGGAGTGATGTTTCTACTACAAGTTAGGAATTTTTCAATGAAACCGCTGAGGTGCAATTGATTTAAACGCGCGCCGTTTAAGCTGGTAAGTTTCGAATTCAGATTATTAGACTGACAGACTAGTGTCGATTTCATGTTAGATCGGAGCAATGAGCAAGAGAACAAATCTATTATTGTTTACTGCCACCCATTGGGGTTAAGATGGAAGATGCCGAACACCCAGACATCGCGCATACCACCGGCCAAACAATCTTTTGTGTATGAGAATTGAAGACAACTGCGTGCACGAAACACATCCTTTCTACGGAGCAACGGATGGGTCTTAGCAGTGTTCCATCCAGGAAAATTTTACACTGAGCAAATGTTCGTTTCAGTGCGTATGCAATTGCCCAACCATGCGGACACGCAACTAGTGTAGCGTTTCAAACGGTAAAAAGTCTATGCGATAATATATACGATTGAGATTTGGAATGTTGCAAGTGCGCGAAAATGACATTTCACTGCGCAAATGGTCTGGTGGTACTGCGCACCTCAGAGGAAACGCTGGTGTTAAGTAACAAACGCAGAACAGGCAAACGCAGTGTTGGGAAGACGGCAAGGAAGAAGTCTTCTTTTGGAACAATAAACAAAGGAAAAACTCACGTACGTCAGCGCAGAATCTGCAATAAAAACGATTTTCCGCATTTCACACCGACATTACACAAGCTCACCAGGGTAAGGTATCCTTCCTTTTGTGACAACTTCCGTGAGGAGAATACCAAAACTCCACACATCTGATTTGATTGTGAACTTCCCGTACATGGCCGCTTCGGGAGCAGTCCACTTGATCGGGAATTTCGCGCCTTCACACAAAGCGTTTCGACTTCACTGCCTGACAGTATACGTTCCGCAGCCCGATCTGCCTTTGCCTTGGTGTGCGTTACAGTGTCAGTAATCAACGAATTGGTCATATCAATTTTGGACAAGAGAACAGTTGAATCGGATGGGTTATTAACTTTTGCAATCTCCCAAAATTCAAAACCCTGAGACTGGCATTACAACTTCATCCACTGACAACTTTCACGTGGCGTATACTCTTGTGAAGCTACCATTAATACCACAATCAGTGCAACTCTTATCACAAGCATCGAAAATCATTCGATTTATTTTTTCCAAGGAGAAGCGAACGTATTTCAATTGCGGCAACGTGCATACCTTGTCGCGCACTGTACTCGTCGTCGACGATCAGACGAGCCAGGCCGAAGTCAGCGATCTTGCACACCTGGTTTTTGCCAACCAAGATATTGGCGGCTCTCACATCGCGGTGGATGTAGTTCATGCGTTCAATGTACGCCATTCCCGCTGCAATCTGCTCAAAATTTCATAATCTTTTCAAACGTAACAAAGCAAATAAGATGAGCTGCTTAAAAAATAAAAACAAAATGTGCTGCTCAAGGAATAAAAACAAGATGAGCTGCTAGAAAATATCCGAAATAACCGATGCTAGACAAGAAAAAAATGACGCACACAACTACGACGAAACTTGCCTGCGCAGCCATGTCGATCTGTCCAACCAGTTTCGAGTTCTTGCCGGGACCTTCCTTGAGGTAATCCAGCAAGCTACCGTGGCACATGTATTCGGTCACAATGTAGATTGGCTCTTTCGACACAACCGCGTACAAACTGACCAACTTCTCGTGCCTCAGCATCTTCATAATTTTAGCCTCGGCCAGGAATGCCTCGGGTGACATGGTTCCGGGTTTCAGGGTCTTGATCGCAACTTCTGTGGTTCGGTTCCACAGACCTGCGGCCGGGCAGCGACCATTAGACGTTGTTAGATTGTGGCACAACCGTGTAATGCTTTCCATTTCATGACTACACCACGTACTCAGATTTAAAGAAACTAATTTTAAGAGTAAACGTTTGCAGCAAATCAAAAGCACATGTTCCAGAAGCCTTTCGACTGCTTAACGCTTCGCGTTTCCGCAAGCAAACTGAAAAGACATGCACGTTTAACCGCAACACCTTAGGCAACCCAGAATGGAAGAAATATTCACAGAAAACTTCATTTTACCGAAAGCTTATGTTCATTGCAAAGGCTTTGGATATTCACACGTAAAATCATTGTCTGCATTGAATAAAAAGCCATGCCGAACGAAAAACGAAAACAAGCAGTGTTAGCAAACTGAGAGTTTGTGGATCCCACATGGGCGGGAAAGTGGGTCTTTCTTTAAATCAAGCAGACTGGATTATTCACCCTTGACCAAACTGATGATGGTAAAAACTATGACCGAAACGTCTGAACCACGTCTCCCACGGATTGGATGTGCACATGAGTTTTTGTACTTCCTCGCAGTCTCACGCTCTGGCCCTGCAATGACTTGAGACGCTGCTTAGCTCCGGTGCAACAACACTCTTGTTTACGAAAGCGCAAGATATTGGTTATGGGCAGACGTTGTTACCTGCCAGTTACAATACACGGGTGAAATTTTTGATCGAATATTGACTTTGCGTTAAGCTGAATACAAATGTTACTTTGACGAGCATTCGTCAACAATGAATGTTTGGTTACTTTCGTTACTGGTTCTAAAAACTGTTTTCATTGGATGTAGATTTTTTCTTCTACGTCAGTATTATACGTAAGATATAATAAGTCAGAATTATTGTTGATCTACGTGAAAATAGTTTGCTCATTAACTTTGGTTTCCACACAAGACTAATCCACATTAATAGCAACGTGCGCGTAAGAACAAGTACATACTTGCTACAAAGACCGGTAATGCCTTTTTGCACATCACCTCTCATTTCGATTGTTTCTTTACAAAGGAAGCAGCGAATACAACAGGGAATAGTTTGTGATTAGCAAGAAATCCTTCTAACAAACCTTTTAATAAGCGAGTTTTTTCCAGTTAAGCAGTTAGCCAATAGCATTTAGTTCAGGCTATTTGTTCTGCGAAAGAGTTTAAACGACCACAACAGGAATTATGCGAAGGGCGTAAGTTCAAAGTCATACGAATAACTGAAATTGATTTTTTCTTTTTACATGTCGCTCAGAGGTGTTTGTTGTCCTTTTCACCGCGTTCGCAAGCCAAACTACGAGCGAAGCGGTAAGGCCCATTGAAAACTATTTCACTCAAATAAAGTTTAAACGCATCAATCTCACTTATGAGGTGCTCCCTTGTACCATTTATCAAAAAACAGAACATGATAAAGAATCTTGTAATGAGGTTGGTTCAGTTGACATACTGACCGTTTATTTTTCTGATCGCGACTTTAAAGAAGCGCTTTTGAGTAACTGCGTCATTGAACTAATCCTTCTGCACAGAAATGATAATAAGCACCTATTCGCGAAGTTGCTGGCGTTCGCAAGCACTTTTGCCCCAACCTACAACCGAGTCAAACGGAAATGTTACTTTTAATAAGCTTCTGTTGAAGATCAGAGCGTTCTCCATATAAACCTATGAGTCGTTGAGCCGTAGATCAACCGCAAATACCCGAAAACCCACCTTTCCACACTTCCCCAAACATTCCAGCCCCAAGCTTCTGTTCCAGCTGAAGGGATTCACGGGGAATTTCCCACACATCCCTGGCAATTGTGATCGTTTGCGGTTTCTCCAGGAGAGGGCAGGGTACAGTCAGGCGACAACACAAGCCGTCGGAAACACCTGGGGTCAGGCACGGGTGCATGTGTTCGTGCGGGTGGAGGAGGGTTGATTGAAAAGACAGAAGCACAGTGGTGGTTTGGGTAAATACAGCAGTGCGAAGAAGCACACAATTGAAAGATAAAGAGTTCGATATAGAAGAGTAACCACACTCGCGGTGAAGAAAAGGTATATGAAAACGACGAAAGTTTCGGTGGGTTGTATGATAAAGGGCAAAAAGGGGGGTGAAAACAAAATATCCAAAATAAACCAATTCCAAAATAAATCGTTCGTTCACCATCACGACAATCAACCAGAAATAACATTTCTTGAAAAGAAGCCTGCTTTTTCTGAATGAAATTAACAACAGTAACTAATTTGGTGCAAAGCCATGGTGCATGCTCGAACTGATTGATCCGCTGACACGCGCGTTTTGCAGGGAAGCGCATGCGCGACCTTTCCAGACTTCTCCGAACTGGCCCTGGCCAAGTCTCTGTCGCATGGTGATGGTCTCGCGCGCAATTTCCCACACGTCGTGTCCCATTGAATGCATGGCAGGTGCGTTGTGTCGACATGGAGTGTAGAGACGACAGCACAGACCGTCGCCACTACCTGCACTCACAAGCGCTTGACAATGAGATTTATAGAAACTTGCGATTGTGCAAAGGGTTTGCTGCTGAAAGACGAAGAGGTTTTTACAAACCAGTGCTTACGAAATTTGAAGCTAGACGATGGTTACTTTAGGGTAACTTTTTTAAACAGTATAAGTAATCGAATCCCACAAATAAAAACAACTTATGGAAAAGATTTTCTAGCTTGGGGAGCTATGAAAAAGGCCTTTGCTCAACAGCAGACAAAGCTAAATGTTAAACAACTTACTCTGGTAATGTTCCACCAGTTCTTTCAATGTAGAAAACTGGGCGCGGGCGGTAATGTAAAATCCACCGCTGTCAAGTTTCCTGATGCGGTAGTGTTTGACGTTTTGTCCTTTCGCCGTGTCCTCATCCAAAATTGAAAGAGAGAATGCCCCTGATTTCATAAAATACATCATGCGAGGTAATTACGTGCGTGCGTAATAAAGACAAGAACAAAACACAGAAACATTGCAAAAGCCACAATAGAAGTAGACTTATAAAGACAAAACCAAGTTTCGAAAAGCTTCGACAGTTGCATGTTCCGTTGTGGCTAATCTCAAAGCCACACTCCACCTGAGCTTTTGGAACATTTGGAACAGACCTAATTGTAATTGGATGTATGCAACTGGAATAGACCCAATTGTAATAATGACAAAATTGACAAAATTGGTCTTGTCGAGGCACTATACAGTGTTCCATGGTAACATAAATAAACCACCGATACAGGAAACCGTTACTTTAGTTGAACAACTTAATTTTCACTCTTTGAATATCTGCGAAGATAAGTGGTATCACCAACTTAAACGCACAAATTAATATTCAAAACAGGATCTTCCCCAGTGTAAGATAAATTTTGCTTCCCTTCGTACTGACCCTTGACGTGTTTTGACTTTCGTTGCCAGCGTGCGGGCGTTTTGGTTCTCGTAAATCACAGCGACTGAAGTGCGACCGCAGAGGTTTGGTTACCATCACTACAAAATGCACGTTTAGTTTACGCATTCTGCAGTTCATACGGCGTGTTCTTTCAAGCTATAATTGGACGCGTCACCTTGCCAGTAGTTGAATTTATCTGAAAAAGACGTATTCTATAGTGTTAATCATCGCAACTGGCGTTGAGATTTATCAAGTTCTTGGTACTTTTTCAGCACGTTTTGAAGCTTCAGTGAATGCATTTAGTTGAGTAAGATGCAATTTCGAGTTTTAATTGTCGCAGTTGGTATAGTGCGATTTTTCACTACAATTTAGAGGTTGTTTACTTTCTCTGATCTTGTTTCAGTCTTTCAACGTTTCACATGTTAGTATTGCTTGTTGATGTAAGAATTGACGATGCGTAGTGTTACGTGAAACCGATTTCCTATTAAAAATTTGCCATTGGTTCCTTGCTTCTTTCACCTGTGGAGTAAAGTTACTTGAATACAGATATGTGCAAGATTGAATCAACGCAAAAAGATAAAAGCAGAGCCCAGTCGGCTGATTCCTCGTAAGCCCGCAGAAAATCGAGAGCCTTTATTTGTTCAGCTGAACTTGTGGCACCTTGTTCTCTTTCTAACCAGCAAACCTTAACAATCGTAAGAGAAATCTTCTATATTTAGCCCTGTATGCAGCTTGATATGAATACAAGCGATTACTGAAGCCTTACTTTTGTCAGGTGTTGAGCACTTGGTGGAAGATATTTGCTTTTGTACAGGATTTCGTCAGTGCAGTTGGTTCAAGAAAATCGCAAAGAAAGCTCACGAAAATAAACAAAATAAAACAAAAAGCAAAAAAATTGCAAACCACAAGCATACAAGCACAACACCAGACAAGTTTCCAAGTTAAAAGGTTAAATAATTGTATTGTATTTTATCAAACCTGGGTCACTCACAGAATTGTATCATAATCAATGGCAGATAAACTTATCCCATCACATTAATATCATGTTTGTGTCTCTACCGGGGTACCTAATATAACTATGCGGTTTTCTGGTTAGATCCCGCACTATCCTAATGGTGAGAGAGGATTATATTAATGAGAGGTAGCTTGTATTTCACGCTGTTATGAACAGTTTGAGAAGGGTTCATGTTGGTTTAGGAGGCATAATTTGAAATTTTTTGAATGTATGAAAAAATCGTAACCTACTTGTAAATTTGGATTCAAAGAGTCCCAAATCTTATTCCTGAAACCTTCTCCCCTATATCAGCAAGATATTTTTGTCCGGTAGGCAAGCTTTTCTTGGGAATCATATATTCTTGAGATGTTTTTTTTGTCTAGTATTAGATGAATTGTCCATCTTGGTGAATAATTTATTAAATGCTGATGGTAGACAGTTATGCTTAAACTGATACATCATTCAGCACTAGTGTAAGTCACAATAGTGACGTACGCAAGTGAATCCATTACATTTTATTTGCACAGGGAAACTAGTTTCGTGTATTTAAACGCACCTTCAGTCCTGCAGAGCCGCTAAGGAAATCTTACCAGCGAATTGTTGACATTGAAACAAGTGTAGAAATAAAACACTAACTAACTAACTATGGATAGGAACGAATAGTAACAAGGAGGCGACAGTGGCGTTAATAGGACCTGTAAAAATACCAAGTGCCAATTTACCAGTTTTTCTTCAAAGATAGTACGCCAACCAAATTTTCACTTAGAGAGAATTTTCGAGAAATCTTGTGAGTATGCCAAAGACATTCACACATGTTTTGTCCACCTTGAGAAAGCATACGACCGGGTTCCTTGGGAAAGGCTTTTGGGAATGTTGCAGGGTACAGTGTTGACGACCGACTGTTACTGGCCGTCAAGTCACTGTATTCCTGCTCAGAGATTTGTGTCCATGTTGTAGGAGTTAAATTACAACAGTTCACCGTGGGTGTTGGACTTCGACAAAGGTGTGTACTGTAACCACTCCTCTTCATATTCTGTATGAATTGGATAGACAATCACATCTGACTCGAAGAGTGTGTCGCTCTCGGGAGCTGCAGGACGTACTATTTGCTTTTAGCGGACAATTTGTTACTGCCAGCACCTTCTCAATAGGAACTTCAACAAGCCTTTGATAGGTTTTCTTCTAGGTGCAAACCAAGCCGGAATGAAAATTGGTACGGAAATGACCAAGGTTTTATGTCTCTCCAGAAACCCAAAGCAGTGTATGCTGCGAGTGAGTGATAATACTCTGCAACAGGTGAAAAAGTTCAAGTGCTTTGGCTCTTTTTTCTTTTCATGAACATGGCTGTGGTTGCAGTCTTGGCGATTCCAGCTAACAACACTGCCCGGGCAAACCAGGCAAAGAGCGCAAAACACATAGTCGATTACCTCTCTCGTGTGTTCTTCCAATTATGCACACATTTGCATTAACACAAATGCGAAGATGTGTTTAAAAGCCCTTTGTTCACAGAAACAGTATGACTTCTAGCAAAGAAATTCACTTTGACTTAAAAAAAGTAGCTGAAAACTTTGATTTCTTATCTTTTGCACTCATAATAAGCAGTGATGAATCGCAAAGTAAAGCACAATTTAACCTGCAAAGCTTAGGAGAAAAGTTTCCGTGCTGAAAACAAATAACTTTTTTCCACAGATGAAAACTTCAAGAAAAGTCCACATTTGTTTACATTGCTTGTTCGTACCCTCCTGATGATGTACTGCTATGCAAAGCAATGCTAGTTCGCTACCAATTAGTTATAATTTTTATGTTATGTTACTGCTTGTAAACGTAAGGTTTCCCAGTGAACGTTGCCAGGAAACTAGTAAACCTTGCTAATAAGCCTAATGTTTGCTAATACAAATTCTTATTTTACAATGGCGTGCTTTGCATTTCACGTTTAAATCTGCAATNNTAATNATACTCCCTGCTTACAGCATGATTACACAGTTACAAAAGCTATGGATATTANATTATATACCTACTCATTATAGCTCAGTTCTTTTTAGATCGCTACACTACTACAGACCCGGTTTGATCATTCTGACTAGAAAGCAAGATATTGTNGTAGCTAACGTTTTTCTTACTTNTACAACAGTGGTTCTCAACCATTTCACTGATGGGAACCAAATNCAGACCTACGATTTTGTTAGAAAGCAGGCGCGTAGCCAGCGGGATTGGGCAATGGACGCAATTGCCCGCCCCAATTTCAAAAGTTGCGTCAAAAATTTCAGGTTAATAAAGCCTTTGATGAGCAAGCTAAAGACATATTTCAGTGAAAACCAACGCAACTGCCTAAGAAACCTATCCTACTTCAGTTTTTAGTCGAGCCTGATCAAAGCAATATGGTTCAAAAATTGTCCATGATTAATTCAACGTTGTGTATTGTGTAAATTCTGGAGATTTCTTATCCTTTTTGTCATTTACCTGAGGTTTAAGCTCCGTGTGGAAGTTGGCGATAATGAAATACAAACTACTATCTAAGCGCTTGTAATCATAAACCGCAAGCAAAACCAAGGAGTAACGCTTTCGGCAGATGCTTGTGGCGCACCACCTTGCTGCATCCCACCTAATGGCGATGTAAATTTCATTTCAAAACCATCGCAAAATTTCTCTCTGATAACTCTGGCGTGTTATAAATACTATGTAACTTAACTTTGTCAGCAACATCAGTCGTAGCCTCAAAATTAAGGCTGAAATAAACATCGGAGATTTTTGTTTTTGTACAGTTTTGAAACGAAGTGGGTAATATGGCGGTGATATACGCTTTATATGTTTTGACGCTTAACTTGGCATATGAAGCAATCCAGTTTCAAAGTTTTTTTTTATTACGCAATTAGGCCATAGACCAGTGGTTCCCAACCGGGGAGGAATTCCACCGCAGGGAGGAATTTCATAAGTTCTGGGGAGGAATTTCCTCTTTGTAGTTAAGTTACCTATTCACTGTAAGTGTTATACTTCTCTTTTAAGTTGACACTGGCCCTTTCAATTAGTTATATCACTTGATACTAGCAAGTTATTTANTGGACTACGTTTTTGTTGACAAACTTTAGTGCCATTTATTATTTTTTAATATTTTCACCAGACACGAAGTACATNTAGCAGAAGCGCACACTGTTTGCACAACGCAGATTGATAATAACAGTCACAGAACGGTTTATAACGGTGCTGGGTGGAGGACCACAGGATTACANAAACTTTCATAACACAAGTGTTCGCTAATTCGTAACACATCGTACAACACCACGTTACAGACACTTTCTCACAACGCTACATTCTGAGTAGAACACGAAAATCGCATGTTAAGAATTAGAGTCCAACCCTGGCCAAGGGCAGGTGAAGGACGAATGCGTTGTGGCCTGCACACGTCCTCAAACTAACACTGTCACGTTCGGGCACTCAGTCACAAAGTAAAATGCGGTTGTAGTGTTCAAACAATAAGGACGAATATACAGTGTAACAATATCTGACTGCATCAAAGCATTTATTTTTTGACAACAAATAGTTTTTGTCCCACTTCTGAATCAAGATATTGTCGTCAATAAAGACCATTGTTCCAATTGTAGTTTAATACTAACCTACCAGAACAGGGGAGGAATGAAAGATCCATAGGGGAGGAATGAAAAGTTTCAAAATGAGAAAAGGGAGTAATGCATCAAAAAAAGTTGGGAACCACTGCCATAGACACTTTTTAGCAACGTCTAGATATATATTTACTATGATTACGTGTGTACTGTGACTATTCAATCACAATTATGTGGAGCTTTAATTACCACTCTATGTCCTACAACAAATTTGAAAACGTTCAGCTGCAACGGAAAGAGTCAGTAGGACAATGTAACGTGTAAGAGCTGATGATGCCTATCTAGTAAGCGAAATATATAACCTGCTTTGCAAGATCTTAGTGTATGATTCTTTGCTGGGTAAGGATTCCTTTCGATAGAAAGTTTAGCCTAAGTAGGAAGATGTTTTTAATTTGTAAGTGCTGAGGGCATTGACAAACGCCATTGCTTAGAGATAGATTGCAATCTGTTTTCTCGATAAAGCACATGTGACTGAAATGAAACTAAATCGATTTTTTCCCAGTCGATTGGATTTTCTTATTTAAAACACTAAATGATTAAAAAAATACTTCAACCAGAATGGCTAGATTAGCAGTTACCAAACTTTCTTGAGCGCGACCAAAATCTGGGTTTGGTGAACACTTCGCGACCAAACGTCAAACAACGTGTGAAAAAGATAATGACTGTATGGATGACTTTGGAAGTAAATTGTTGAGTTCGTTTTTAAGGTTGGCAATCTACTCTGTTCTCAAGTATCTCCGCTACACTGCAGGCCTGTGCAACATGAGGCCCGCGGGTCGAATGCGGCCTGCGACAGTTTTTGCAATCGCAGAAAATGTTGCAACAGCCCGCCTACGGACATATAATTTATTGTCGTTCCAGAATTTCTTTCAAACTACAACAAAATGAAATAAATTTACGACCCGCGAAAAGTTCATGTTGGTCAATTTGGCCCTTCGAGCTTACTGAGTTGTGCAGGCCTGCGCTACAGACAAACACAGACAAGCAGTGGTAACGTTGACCTTGCGCAATTCCGTTTTTGATCACCTCGTCGGCATGATTCATTTTTTGACCCTTCGCCGCCCTTTCTTTGGATCTCGACCCACACTTTGGGGAACCACTGGACTAGATCAATTAACCAACCGTTGTGTTAAGCTGCGGCGACAAGTTTTCTTTAGTGCAGAGCCGTGGCGGTGGCTTCGTTTTCGCAAATACACAACCACTTTCATTTGTGTAGACCGGTGGTTCTTTACCTTTTTTGTCTCATTTACCCTTCAAAAAAATCAAAAAATTTATTTTACCCCCAACAATGTTTATTGTGACAAGGCATGACCTTCCTGGAAAAGGTCCGGAGAGGTTCTTCTGGAAAAAAGTTGTAAATTACACTCAGATACATGAATTTTTGTGCTTACTGGAACCAATTTTAGGGTAATGCTTGTACGAAATTATCAGTCTCTGAGATGAAACGTGAATAAAATGCTCTTGCAAGCAAGCATGAATACTGTGAAGATGTGGTTTGCTGAGGTTACTGAAATTCTAAACCTAACTTCATACGAACCGGCATACCACTGAATCAAGGGGCAAAATGTTTGGAAGAAGGAATGTCATGTTTAAATTTTTTTTTGAAAAATGACGAACAGTTTCAACCAGTCAGTCACTCAGTGAGACTTTTGTGCTTGTTTTCTACGCACAACATCTGAAATTCTGAGAAGAATTGTTGCAAGTAATACTTTCATGCCATCTTTGGAAATCATTTGAGATCGATGTTTTGTTTTATGGTCATCATTGAGGAGAACCCTGCCTCATGCAGATAAGTATTTTGAAAAGGTATAATAGGGTGACACCAAAAAAACGGTCATCATCTAAACTTGAATAACTTTTGAAAGAATTAATCAATTCTTTTTATTTTTCAGATTTACCAAGTAGAATTGATGTTCTAAGAGTCTACCAAATTTGACCTTCGAGATGCCATGGACTACTGAGCAAGAGATATTTATAGTTGATGCATATTTTCGGCTGAATTCTATCCACGCAGCTCAACTGCAGTTCAAAGAACGGTTCGGATGTCGTGAATTTCCTGTCCAATCAGTGATCTACAGATGAGTCAACAAGTTCAGAAGCCATGGGACTGTGCATAACCTCAATCGTAAAGACACTAACAGACGATCACACTCAGGATGACCGAAATCATTAAGGATACCACACAACGTTGCAACTGTCAGAGACTCTGTTGTCCACAGCCCAAGCAAGTCTGTACGTCGGTGAAGTCAGCAGCTTGGGATCAACCGCGAATCCGTGCGGAGAATTTTGATCGCAGATCTCCACATGTATCCTTACAGGATACAGATTAAACAAAAGCTTACACCTGACAACATGAGGAAGCGA
>JGI24022J15233_10006813_pt1 | contig 12471 bp, 8 predicted proteins | sample Ectturendosymbi2_FD_15233 | JGI IMG/M metagenome (IMG submission 15233)
AAAATTTAAAATGCAAAAGTACCTGTTTTCGATAACTATCAGGAAGTACTAAAAAATCCGCGTCTCGTGATGTCTTCACAAACTCTCTAGCGCTTTTTGTCGGCGAGGTATTTACTGAAATTGCCTCAAAAACCAAACAGTTTGTGTTTCCGTTGTCCGTTACGGGGTTGTTTTCTTGTTGCCTACAATCGTCTTTTGACAAAAACCTAGGCATATCTTTGTGATAAACTCAATACGTTTTGTCTAAATGATGCAGATGAGTAAAACACACTTTCATGCAAAGCTTCATATACCTTACACCTTCTACGATTCTGACTTTGTTTCGTAGCCCCTACATTTTTGCACATAAAGCTGGTACGCACAGAAACGTGGCTTCTTTAAAGGTTTGTAATTGACGACGATAACTTTGTCTAGATTATTGAGAAATAACTGTCCTTTCAAAATATTGTCGGCGTTCCTCAATGTGAGCAATTATGGGTAGCGACATAAGCTGCACGCTAAGAAAATTTTTAAAGTTTTTGTTGGATGACTCCATTCCCTCAGTGAAATTTTTCCAAAAATGAAACAAGAACTGTGTAGACGAAAAGTATATTGTAGTAAGCCATGTTACAGTAAGCCTTTCTGTTTTTGAAATGCGAAACCTGGAAACAAAGGCCGTTGAAACTGACCAAGCACTGAGATTAGCGCTTGAACTTTCGGTGTTACAAACAAGCTGGCAAATAATACAAAGCGTATGTTGCGTTCGTGCATTATGAATCATGGCTCTGACATTTAGCGCTTTAAAATGTTAGCATCAGAGGGAACCACAAACGTAATAATTTCCAATTGTTACAAAACCATAAAGTTTGCTCAGAATCCCCTTGCATTACTTTGAAAATTTGACTTGTATTTATGAACAAATTAAAGAAAGAATACAGAGGAAATATAACAAGAGTAATTTTTCTGTCCAAGCAGAGAAGCTGATTTTCGTTCAGTACAAAGCAAGGATCTTGGCATAGGAGTCGAATCCATGAATAGGAATAAACAATACGTTTTTTATGTTTTTATCAGAACCCTTCTGATGTGAACTGCTCTTTGAACTAAGAAAAATCATAATGGTGAAACGGTGAAAAAATCGTAAAAGTATAAGCTATTGTGCAAAAAAAGCCATTGTGCAAACTGAGTTTTACGGCACTTATTCACCTCCAAACTTATTGATCTAATGTTTTTACGTTTTGCCGATGGTTGTGTATCATCTGGCTAAAGCGGAAGAACAGCACACAAAATATTTTTCCTAGTGTCATAATATTTTTGCGTATTTAAAATACAATTTTTAACGTTTTCTATTTACAAACGTCCAATATACGGGTTCTCGTTTGATTTTGTATTATCCCAGGACATAGCATAGAAAACAAACATTCGCAGAAGACCAAAGTTAGTACCTCAAATGCAATGCAGATTTTATGAACGTATTTGCACAGAAATAACGCAAAGATGAATTATTCCAGCATATTTTTTCTAGGGAAGACCAGTAAAGTCAACAAAGAATATGATTCAAAAAATTGTCTGATGATTTTGTTATATACACTGGAAGTATTAAATCAAAATCAAATTGATAAAATGAAAACGATGGCAATATCACAATAACAAAAAATGCTAACTATAAAGTGCAGAATCGTCGAAAATTTACTGCTTTTATAGGAAATCTGCATGGTGAGAAATCACTGATTGTTGTTCTTTTGATATTCAAAGTACATCATGTCCTGCAAATAAAGAAGCATGATAAGCACGACTGGTAACGCACTGACATATTTAAGAGCATTTGGGATTTACAATGAGAAAGGTCGCTCCCAACAGAACGGCTTTCATCTTGACATCCAAGTCTTTGGGAACTGAGAAACAGAAAAAAGAAAAATGGCAACAAATAAGAAACATTTTTCAAATTGTTCCATTTTCCAAATTACATCCCTAAATTCACATCAAAGTAAAACATGCATGAAATGTTTATTAGAAACTTATTTTTTGGTTTTTATGCCTGCAAACTAGGAAAACAAATAGTAAGAAGAGTACCAACCTTTTTTCCTATTTAACGAAAGTATAACTTTCTCAATCAGGGTCTACTGGCGCTAAAACATAAAAACACGTTGAAAAAAGTTAAAAAAAGTTTTTTAACGTGTCTTCATGTTTTCAGCGCCAATAGACCCTGATTAAAAGTTTGTTTATCGAATTCCTGGCGTCTTCGAGGCAGAAAGATGTAATCTTCTCATCTGCAAGCAAGCTTACTGAGTAATGAAGATTTTTAGTGGATATGCTGCTGTCATGTCAATGGTTTCGAAACTGTAGTGGCCTTCCAGTCACAAACTCTTCCCTACATGAGAGGTGCAAAGGTAATTTTGTTATTCACTTTCTCAGAAAGCGCATTTGTTTTATTCGAAGGTACCTCCTGTCATGTGTCGCAGCTTTACCTGATGTACCCGTTTTCAGCCTCTCATAACATCACAAGGCAAAGATACATGACCAGTAAGAAGATACCTTAATCGTGGAGTCTTCTTTTAGTTTTTAAATGTACAAAACACCGAGTTAGAAACGCATTGGGTAAATTTACAAAGAGCAGTTTATGAATGACTTGTATGCATTTGTTTTGTTGCAAGACTGCAATTCATATAAATTATCTCAAAGAATTATAATACTTGAAAGTACATTACAAATATACCCTTGATAAGCAATAAAAATGGTAGCCATGAGGAACCTTATCTTATCATTTGTCAGATGCTGTGGAAATATTAATAGCGTTGCAGAAGATTTCATATTTACGTATCTTCACCGTTGCCTCTTGATAAACAAGTTTACAAACCTGAAATAATTTTTCCTGAACTCGATATACTTTTCATCGGAAAATTGAAGAGAAAATGGCAAATTGTGATTCAGTTGTTCAGTGTCCGATTTTAATTACAACAGTTCTATGCACATGTTGCATGACAAATTGTGAGACGCGACTAGTTCAGTTTTTACTACTATCAAAACGTTTGCTGTAAGCTTTCGAGAATCAACCGAATGGAATTAGCTTTCATCTTTTTGCGATGATTCAAATTGCACACATCTTCATTCAAGTAACTTGCCTCCTCTCCACACAGAAGTGAAAAGTTTGACTCAATCAGCAAATGTTTAATAGTAACCCGGATTCATATGACATTGTATATTGTCAGCCCTGCAACCTGCAAACTTTCAGTTCTTTTTCATTTTTTTCATGGTAGCGACTTTAGGAAGTGTATGTTTCCACATAAAGCAAACTTTGCATTGAAAGAAATACTGAAAAAGAGATAAACTTAGAAACATAGAGAAACCCTTTCCGGCGAACAGCAAACGAATATTGCTGTATGTTGCATTTTGTACCATTACTACTCTAACACAAGAAGGACTTACATGTAACAGAAAAATTCGTTGCATCTGTGAACATTTCCTTGGCAAAGCCCGAATGTTGTTTTGTTATCTTCCCAATAGGTTCCTCGCCAACATCTCCGGTGAAAATCTCGAACGGATAATCGCAGGTACAACAGGGTCCGACCATAATACAGCACGGTCCCTTGATCGTGAATATTTTAGACCCACTGGCGTCATGAATGGAATAATGTGGAATCCAGCAAGATTGTCTGCAATAGACAGGTATTTAAAAGCTTCATTTTTATCTTTAAAAGTAACTAAAATGAAGCAGTAACGCTGGTGTGTTTCAAACGTTCATTTTATTGCAGTGTTAACAACGTGCAAATGGCAACGCGTCCTTTGTTTGCGTATTGAGAAGCTGTTTTACTCATTCATTCCTGTGCACTGCTGCTTACCTACTGCTGGGCGTGGACTTGTAATATTAGGTCAACCAACAAACCAAAAGAAAAATCAAATGAAAAACTCAAACACACTTTCAGGATTGCAAAACCTGCTTCCACTTGACANCGTAGATAACTTACGACTGTCTGATGCTTCCAATCAAGTTCCCNGCAGGAGATTCCACATCAATGGTCATTGAGCAACCATCTGCGTTTGCACACCAGCAGCAACCAGCACAGCATTTGAANGGACGATTCATGCGAATTACTTCCTGAATAAATGGTAAAGAANCGTAAGACCAAATTAGAAATAATCTGTTTTATTGTTAANTTCTCTTTTTAATCACAACGTCATTTATAAAGCAATGTTCNTTTCGTGAATGNNTGCATCGCATAGTAACTAGAGNTTTCATAAACAACAAGACAAAAGCTATTTTCAATTGAATTTTGATTCATTGCAGTAACCAATATTAGTATATCCTTTCCGAATTTCATGGTTGAACTTGTGACGCACAAGTTTCATGAAAGAATTTGTTTTGGAAAGTTACGTCGATCCCAGCTTAAAGACATTGCCTTGTCCGAAGTCATGCCTTTTGTTGCATTGCACACATTTATCAAATTGAACATCACGCAAAGAAGATATTTTTTTAAACATGTTTCCATTACACAGGAATTTCATTCTGTTTGGATATACCTGACCAGCGTTGTCTACAACGTGCATCATGAAGCCACGAGCAGGTCCACAACAAATTCGCATGCACAACTCTGACTCTGAAAAATCAGCAAAGAAGTTTTGACATTTTCTAACTTTACTTAGAGTCGATTGTTTCAGAAATTGCAAACAAGGCTTGTAAATGTTATGCTTTCTACACCATTAATTTTCAACCGACATAACATCTACTGTACCGACAGAAAAATAACATTTGACAAAATACGCTATTTTACAGTATCTTAGTTTCATTTTCGATACAAGACATTCGAAAGCCACAAATATTTCATTTTGCCTTAATTTTTCAAAACACTACTTAAAAAACAGGCGTTGAGGTATTGGGGTTGATGCTATTTATCGTGTACACCACTTAAAGCAACATCATTCTACAGGAGATCATCATCAATATTTTGGATCGCAGGTTCACTGTCCGAACATTGGTTGATTGAAATACAAACCTTTGATGAATGCTTGATTTCAGTGATCGTCGCATCTATTCTTTTCTAAACTTCCTATTGCAAGGAATGCAAACATTTGCGAACATGTAAAATACCCTGACATTTATGGCTTTGAAACAGAAAACCTTGGCAAATTAAATTATCTTCTGGGTTTTGTCTATCGTCTGGAGATTAAATTATCTTCTGGACACCCAAACATTCTGCTCACGTTTGAACATCTCATTTACAACGCAAAACATCAAGGCAAACATACTTTCTCATATATAGAAATATTTTCATGAAAATGCATTTACCAAATTTCATTAAAAAAACGAAATCAAGGTTTGAAGCCACGCCCTGGAAAACATCTTTCAGTCGCTGGCAAAGAGCAGTCGAACAGATTGTGAGCGCATATCGCGCAAATAATGCACACGTAGTGTTTCAGAAGTTTTTTTTTCTTTAATTTCTACGTAGAAAAGGCAAAACAAAAACATGCTTATAGCACTCACCAGTTTCTTACGAAACAATTATTTGAATTTCAAAAATCAAATTGATATGCGAGTTTGCTAGTCTTACACAGCTTTAATTATTCAATAGCAGATATGGTCAGACGAAAAAATTAACACAATCAATACCTTTGCCGTTCTGCAAAAATAAGGTTAGAAATATTGTTTTTAATGCAACGTCATGATTTTTTACCTTCAGATTTGAAAAAGTATTTGCAGATCTTTAATTTATGTAACTCAAAGTATGCCATACTGAAACGCAATTACACCACAAACATTTCGTACATTACGTATTAAAAATTTTATGTTTATGTTAAATAATCACACGCTATATGCATAGAAACGTCCACAAACAAATTTGAAATTGTGCTTAAACCTTCGATTTCTGCGTGGACTGTCTCGTTTTATGAAGTGCTTTACCTTCATGAGCAAAGTAGCACTGCTGCCCGAGGCTGTTCTTTATAGCGAAACGATTCTTCGTCTCGATCCCCGTAAAAGCTGAAAAAAATTGAATTTATGAATGAAACAAACGGTTTCTGGATTATAATACGAAGATTTAAACATCGAACGTCTCTTTCACTCGTCTGGAATATTAAGTTTTTCAAATTTGTAATGATTCAAGTGGCCTTATAGCTTTTTGCTACTTGCCATGTAACTTGTGCATTTTTGCCCAACGCATAAGGTATTCATCAAAACCAGCGGCTTGTAACGCAAACAACACAATGTATTTATTTTGACCCACATGTAATTTCCAGGAATGACGATTTGCATGACCCCTTTCGAATATGTCATGCTGTACATTAGTTCAGCAAAGAAAATAATATCTTTGTAGCTGATTTCTCATGAGATCTAATATTTAACATTTAGATACTGAACAACAAGTTGAGTTTTCTTTTTCAACATTAGATGAATCATGTACATTATATGAATCAAATCCACAGTGAAATACCTATAGAGAAAAGCTTGGAGTCCAACACACGAAGCAGCGTTGAAATTGCGGTAAACAACAAACATTTTTTATCAGACATATATACCTTCAAAAAGTTCAACCTGCTGGTGAATTAATATTTGGTCCAACTGGACAAGATACTCAAGACCGGGAGGGCAACCAGGAAGAGGCTGAGGCATGACCATCCACTGAGGTTGGCCTGTCACAACAGTTTGGGGAATTTGTTGTGGATTGTGCCCGTAAGCTGGTGGAGGCTGTACTCCAAATGTGGTCTGCTCTTGCATGCCATAAGCTGTTTTCTTGAACACAAAGAGTAATAAACAAAACATTTGCATGAAATGTGTTCAATTGCGGCAAAATGTTTCAATCTNTGAAGATAAATTTATCGTTTTTTTTCTTTATCGTTTTATCACTTCGTTCTTTATATNTTTAGACAACCACACTGCTCCGTCACAAATTTTAATAGCTGATTAAATCTGACCAAATCTGACTTTTATGCACAACCCTATGTTCGAAAGAAAAACCGAGACAGGCGCCACATTCAACATTTTTTAGAGCAGCGTTTCTCAACCCGTGAGCCTCAAAGCAGGTCCAAGACGTGATCATATCATATTCAACAGAAAATTTTTGTGTTTCCTATTATGAGTAAATTGAAATTGTTGTTAATATTTTATTTCTTTATCACATCTGTTGTTCAATGATTTTCATTGTCACATTTTTGCAATAAGTTATAATAGGCTTTCAAAAAACGGTCAGGAAAAGTGGGGGGCTATTTAAAAAAGGTCTCCTGCCAAATCTTTGTTGGAATATTGTATTTAGTTCCTACGAAAACCTACTCTGCAAACAAAACTCAGTTTATCAAAGTGAAAAACTGTTTGAACAATCACTGTAATTATCACTCATTTGTTTTAATTTTCAAACGTCTGCAATGCACTCATGACATAAAAATGCACAACGCCGATAACTAGAAAAACTTCAAAATGTATTTGTCATTTGGGCATAAGTACCAATAAGTGAATTATTGTTGGAATTCCAGTCACGAATTTACTGAAACATATGATGTGTTTTCTTCAAATAGAACAAAAAATTATTTTTGAAGAGAGTATACAGGAACTAGAAATTTTGAAATTTTTCAAAAAGCGTAGCGAATGTACAAAATGTTAATCGTCTGAAATATTCTACCGTATTCAATGTTTTTCAGCAGACAATATTCAGGCTGATTTATTTTTAGAATGGCCATTATGGTGCAGGTGAACTATTATACTCTGTGAAAGAGCCGATTACTTTTTTAAAAATTGCTTTTTCGAGTTTGTTCGAATTTGTCGGACAAACAACAGAAAAATAAAGCATGCAAATATCTTTCAGTTTCTATTCATAATCATGTGGTATTTCTGCACATTTTATACATGGCGGAAATAGAGTTCATTGACAAACTTAGAAAACTACCTGAAAATCTTTACATTGTAGTACAAGACCCAAGTAATAAATAATTAATAAAAGAAAACAAGCTTAACCTAACAACGACAATGTGAGTTAAATTAAATTTTTTTTAACAAGAAATTTCTCACTGCTCACTTACTTCCTCCATGGTTGAAGGTATATGTTACTCAAAGACAAGGTAAAGAGCAAGATTTTCCGCTGCTACCCCTGAGTAAACATAAATCAAAAGCAATATTTGAAACAAAAGCATCTTTGGAAGAAAGATGCCATGATGAGTTTAACATTACACAAAGTGCGTTTCAAAATATGAAAACTAACTAACAGGTAAGTTTTCTGAAGTTTACTGATCTATTCTAAAGAAAAGGTCTGCTACATAAACTCCCTCTTTCACTTTGCTGCCGCAGTGTTGTAGTGAACGGTTTTCTTCGTTTATGCCGATGAGAATTGTCAAACATATTAATTTCTATAAAATACAAAAAAAGATTGCTAATCACCGAACGAACTTATAACACGATTGGAGAGGATTTCTTCTAGCTTTGTGACGAAGACAACAGAAACCAGTATAGTGATAATAACAAGTCAAATATTTCTGCTATTCTTAACTGTCAGGTTTGTTAGAAGCATTACTTCGTAACTTTTCCGATGGATCTGCAGATATAATAGGTTACTTAATATTTTATTATTTGATCTACTGCAGATTCGTTGATTTTGAACTAAAATATTCGGCTTCGCCTCTTAACATTTCTGATATTTGATTGGTTTTACCCAGTAACCACATCAAACAAAAAATAGTTATAAATTTCCTTGGTGTATGCTCTTACACTGGTAGTTGCTTCCAAAGCATTACAACAAAAAACGAAAACTACTAAAAAGTACATGTTCTGCCAATGTGATCACTTAAAGTTTAAGCTGACTTAACTTTGCTTTTCAGCAACGGTCCGTTAAGCGTATCTTTAATGAAAAGAAATCTGTTTCAAGATGTATTTCACAAGCCCTTCGATATATCGCTTTCAATGAGAAACAACACATGTTATTTGCTTTAAAAACAAATGTTTACATTCCAGTTATTATAGCAAAGCGGTTTTCAATGACATGTCCACGTGATTTAAAAATGTGCAGCTCATTAACTTTGATAAAACGCATTGTTCTCCTTACTGAATAAGCTCAAATGACGTAGCCGCGAGGATCTTCACATTGTTATTGACTTTAACGCTGTTAATCATTTACTTGGTTTTAATGAACAACTTCCTGCAGTGTTTTAAGATGTGGGCTGTAATATCGCATTGGCCTGATTGCAGCTTACAAAAGCCACCAATAACTTTATCTTCACTGCAGCACCTATAGCAGAAGCACTCCGTTGAAAACGTGCACAACTTTGATAAGGAAAAATTAATGAAAATCAAAGTTGGGAAATCGTCACAACGACAGCTGGTCCGCAGACAGTTTTAGTAAATAGCAAATGATCTACCACCAAAGCCTTGCAACATCATGCGACGCTGTTAGCCACCGCTGTTGCTGATCAACATTTGGGCATTGCTTGAGATAGTTTTCGTTAAACCCTGCTCTACAAATGTACACGACGCTTACAAGTGTTCGGACAATGTCTGTGCAACGAAGTGATATATTATTACCGCATTTGTTAAACATTTAAGTTTTCTTTGCTCTCTCACCCGATAATTATGTGGTGTATTTATCAAGTTGAACTGTTTTCTGCGAAACGTAACTAAAAGGCTTACACCAGCAACGGCATTATTGATTGAAACGTCTAAACAGCTAAGGGAACGCATGAACAATTCCAACTTTCAACAAACGAGTAACTATTGAATGCAACTTGTGGCTACAAATATTTCGTAACAATTTACCAAGAAAAGCCTTCGTCTGAAAACAACCCACAAAGTTCAGTTCTGTCTATTAAAATCGTTCCACTTTTTGGAAGTATTTGGGCCTAAACGTATTTAGTGTTGCATAAAGGAGTACATGCCTTTGAAGTGGGTGACAATATCCGTATCCCCAAAATCTCAGAAAAAAATATTTGAGTCTCAGAAATTAGAATTTCATAGAAAAAAACAAAACTTCAGTTTAAATGCGTTTCATCTCATCTGGTGGTGTTTTGCGCAGGATAGTTTGGGCGTTGTTGGAACTACGGGCCAAGCAAAATTTTTTGACGAGTTTGGTAAAATTGTATGTTGCCGCAGGACAGAATGGTGTGAATGGCTCATACTTGCTACATCTACCACGTAGAACATGACACTGACCTCAGCCATCTTTTTCATTGTACTGTAACATTTCTGAAAACCCAGCATAAAGTTAATGTTATTATGGAGGTGTTTCTGCGCAGCATAGTGTGAATATCAGCAGTGATTCCACTGCATCAAATTTTGCGTAGCACAGAACTGTGTAACCTTCAGTGTGAACGCAATTATTCATACGCAACTTTGGTTTACTTTCTAACCTCTGTGTCACCAAAGGAATTACATCGTGTAAAACATTTATCTGTCATGCAAAGCTTTCAGCAGGCCAGTTAAACGTATAATAACATATATTTCCCATAATCGTCTCTTTACTGATTCTCTTACTGAGATCTGTTTTATCCTTTTTTCATCATGTTTGCAGAACACTGCAGACTGCACTTTTCTGATCATTACCTGCGACTACAAATGACGTTATTGTTCGCGCAAATCTCCACATAAGTGTCGAACCTCTGACAGTTACACTTCGCAACTTTGCCCTACTTAGTTCAGCGTCAGAAAGCTGAGGTTGGTTTGAATTAATACACACCTTTGTTGCTTAAGCAACAGCCTTTCATAGCGTGCCACAGCAAACACAACTAACTGACGCCACGTCGTCCTTAAGTAATCATCGACCACCGCCGTTCCTTTCTCATCGTTTCAAGTGAAAAACGCCTTTTATTCTCTCACAAATAATCACGTGTTCCCGTCAGTTTTCACGTGAATGCAAGAGACGAGGAGTAAGCAAAGGTCACACAAATAGCTGTTACACTTGCTGAAAACCTTGAGTCATCACGAATTCCAAAATGTTGTTAAACGATGCTATATATTCCAATACCTCTTAATTTATGTTCCTCCAACATAGTTTCAATATCATGAGTGTGTTTTTCTGAAGTGACAGAAAGGGCACTACACCAAACATGTTTAAACCAGGCCAAGTGAAAACGTTTAGAGATTATTTGAGTAATTTTGAGATGGATCACGTTTTGAATACTGTTACAAGGGTAAAAAATCAAAAAGAAACTTTTGGATCGTTTCTATTGAAAGTTGGATCATTTCAAGACAAACAAGCACTTAGCCTCCCTCCTCACTACAACCCTCCCGTTCAAACACAAAGTGTTTGATTGTTGTATTCCCGCAACCTGCACTGCTTGCTGCAAGTTTGAAGAGTCTTTTTTCTACAGAGCCGATCACGCATTTATCAAAAACGTTAAAATAATTTTAAGAGTGTTTTGCTTAGAAAATGGTAAATATTTTGCAGAAATCAGCATATGCACACTTGTTGTATGCTCTGCGCCACGTTTTAATTCCACCAATACAAAATAGATCCTGCATGTGGGAACGAGGTTTCTTGCATCAGTGCAACATTTTTCCCAAAGCTGTAAATCTGTCATTGGTGCTACAGGACACCAATGAAAACTCCTTAAATAACTTATATGATAATGAAATCTGCTCCGAATGGGTCTGAAAACATACAAAAAACGTACACCTCTCTGTTGCTTCCAATCATGTTTCCGGCGCGTGACTTTACGTCAATGGTAAGTAAACAACCACGTGAATCCATGTACCACTTTGACCATCACAGCTCTTGAACCCACAGTTTATGCAAAACATTTCTTGAAAGGTAGGGAAATAGGGTCAAAAATATATCCAGTGAAATGGTTTGGTGACATTTAATCACGCGACAATTAATCAATAGACATAACTACATTAAAACTTGGGCACTTCTTGTAGTTTTTTTTTATTATACGAGACGTACAAACTACTACGCAAGTAGGCCTATACTAAAATCTCCCTGACGGAGTATCGAGCTAAACTAGTGTAGCTCAGTCGACCAAAGGACATTGCATAAACTATTGCGATGTGGTGATTACGCCATATGAAACGTTGAATTCGTAGCAGCAATAGCAGGGTGAACCTGGTCGAGCGAAAAATCTCAGTGGATGTTATGCGGAGAGTCGTCGGTTCAACTGTCTCTTTGGTTGGCTCAGGGCGACGGACATTGTGGCTGAAACACTATGTTGCCCAAACCCAGAAACCAGTGGTTCTCAACGCGGACCACCGCTGGTGGTCCACCTGGAATTTCTAGTCGTCCACAGAGAGTTCCATAAATCCTTGGTAAATTGTTCCTGAAAATTTTAATCTCTACTGCACAATAAATTATGTAAGACCATTTTGCTAGGTTCTTTTGTTAGTAGTTTGATGAATTTCACGTATTATGCGAAGTTGTCCATTGGATATATTTTAAAAATATTGTCCAAAAAAGATTGGGCCAAAAAAGGTTAAGAACCACAGCCCCAAATCTAAACCCCAAACCTGAGACCCTAAACCTGAAACCCTAAACCTGAAACCCTAAACCTGAAACCCTAAACCTGAAACCCTAAACCTGAAACCCTAACCCT
>JGI24022J15233_10006816_pt1 | contig 12468 bp, 9 predicted proteins | sample Ectturendosymbi2_FD_15233 | JGI IMG/M metagenome (IMG submission 15233)
GAAGGATTCCCGCTTTTGTAACGCAGGGAAAACACACACTTGTGGCTTCACGCCAGACCCGTCCCGTAACCAGGAGGGAAACCGGACAACTGCCCCTTCTAAATTTTCAAAAATATGTTTGGTTGTTAGATCCAACAACAAGTTACAATCATTTTTCCCCTCAAAGAATATCAGCTGGTTGCAGCCCTGCTCCACGCTAAAAACGAATCAGTCAACAGAAAAGAACCCCTCATACACTCCTAACCAAAGCACTAAAGCCTCACCAAAGCAGTCTGTTCACCATCGGCCCAATAAGTCTAGGGCAGCGTGGTCCAAACACTGGCACGCGGGCCGCATGCGGCCCGAAAACACTTTCCACGTGCCATATACTTCACAAAATCACAAACATTGTATTAGCCACACACTCCTAGCAATAAGTCACACATCATTAAGGTGCAGTTCAATACGCAAATATTTTGGGGAAACAATATCTTTTTACGATTTAAGACGTTGAAATAGCTAACCTCCAGGCTAGTTCCTCTCTTTGCGGCCCGCAAAATGTTCATGAAACCGTAATGTGTCCTTCGTGTTCGCAGTCTTGGAACACCCTGGTCCAGGGGAATGATTATACTATCTGATCAAAGGAGATTATAATTTGAAGGCAACCTCAACTAGCTTTGCTCTTTTTGCATTCAGAACAGTTCGCACCATTACAACCTGAGCGTAATCGCGATCATGTGTCTTCTGTGACGTAACAGATTCGATACAAAAACAGTTTCCGTACACCCACTAGTTGTTTTAGCCTTTGTATAAATACCACATACTACAAATAACGATCACGCCTTGGTGGGCAATAGGTGACGTAGCCAGCCCAAAAATTTGAGAGGGGCCAAAAAATTTTGGGGTGGTCAAAATGTTTGATTTTAGGCGAATAACACCTTTTTGTTTTGAAAAACACCTCTCAAAGCACAAAATGACTATGTTTTCCAAAAATTTGGGGGGCCATGGCCCCTTTTGACCCCCCTGGCTACGCCTATGTGGGCAATAACTTTTTTATTAATTGAAAAGTATGTATTGCATTGAAATTGTTATTTTGTTTTACTGAGTCGACTTTCCGTGACCCACCTCGTGGGTCGTGACTCACAGGTCAAGAATCACTTTCGGTTGATAAATCGCAGAAACGACCCAAAGCTTTGCATCCGGCAGGGATCAATGGTAGGTCATAGATCGACGATCGGGCAAAATCGAAAGCTTCCATCTCGCAAGGATTATTTTAAACTGAAAGTGGGCTTGCACACCTCCACACGGACTGACGTAGAAATAGTCCATGCTATGCTGTTAATTTCTGTGGCAGGCGTGCCGTGGTGACGTAACACTGTACAAACGTCGCGGCTTGGTACACAGCACCCTTCATAGTTTTTAAAATGAACAAAAGATGAAAAAATGTTACAACTATTCCTGTTGGTAACGCCCACTGGTGAAGAGACTCACGATTAAAAAACTGCAGGTCATTACTCTTATTACTTCATTACGTAGAACATTTAGTCGGTTCAAGGAACTTTTCCACGCTCCACCTCAAACACCAATTGCATATTGGAGATGACTATAAGTTAAAATGAGCTAAATTGATCTGCATTGTTGCTAAGGTAGAATCTTATCTTATAAAACATTACAACATTGCGCGAGAGTTTTATTTCAAGGTCATTAATGTGTTTCGCCCAAGATTTGCCAATGATGAGCATATATATGGGGTTTTTGAGTAATTTAAAGGAAACTTATGTCGCATTAACTCATCAACTTTTGGCAGTTCACTATTCACTCCGTTTTGCAGGTTAGCAGATTCAAAATAAGATATGTTTAATAATGTATCAACAGCGAAAAGAATAGGAGTTAAGTTTGATGTTTTAGGTAAGTCATTCACGTACAAAGCAAAGAATAGTTTGCCCTAACGATGAACCCTAAGGAACCCCAAGGTTACCTCTGGGTAATTGAACTACACCGCACAAGCACAGCATAACGCTGTCTGTATTGCAAATAGCTAGTAAGAAGCTTGTGGAGACGTCACATAATCACTGAGACATTTGTAAAATCGCCACAAACAGGAATCACGTTCAAGACCTCCAATATATAAGGTGAAAAAGTAAGTTTTGAACTTCTTGTCGACGCAGTCTGACCGCAGCAAAACCTCCGATCCCATAAAAATGATTTTGTTTCCACAGAAGCACATCGCATGATCAAGGATATCAGAAGCCAGAACCGTCGCCAGAAAGTCTTCAAAAGGGGGACTTGACATTCTAAAACTTGACAAAACTCCACTGATTGAAAGTGTTTCGCATTTCAATTTGGGGGCTTGGAGCTTTGTTTGGGGGGAATAAGCCCAATAACCCCCCATGGCGACGGGACTGTCAGAAGCCTTAGCTAAATCTCAGAGCGTAGCACAAGTGGTAGGTTGAGTCCTTTTTCTGTATTATGCAAAAAGTTTTCGTGTAAGTCATAGCAACCGGAGATGTTGATAACCCGCTTCTAAAACCACGTTGGTTTTCAGAGAGCATATTGTGTTTTTCAAATTCAGTATAGGTACACAGTCCGGTATAATGTGAGTTTTCAAATATTTTGCAGATGGCGAAACGAGTGATATTATTGCCTGTGGTTAGTGCAAAAGTCTTTTTCCCTCTTTGCGAATAGGGACGAGTTGTGCACACTTTAAGCTTCTGGGGTAGATACCCTCTCATGTACACAAATTAAACATTTGGACTGAGAATGGGGATAAAACATGTTTGCACAATGTAAGTCTTTGGATACATCCTAAATTATATTTATGCAGACGAGTTAAAAAAAGAACTTCTGCTTTTTGTGATTTGTTTCAATTCTTTGATAGATAACGTGAAAATTATTCTGGTTCCCGTACGTTTAAATTACCAGTTTCAGAAACGTGTGTGTGCGACGATAACGCAGTGGAATGTTTGCTTCTAAATCGAAAGGTTGAGTAATCGATCCACGGTCCTGCTGTGAATGGTAGTAGCGTTCCATGGGCAAAATCGTAAATCACAGACGCCATGGCCGGAAGTAAATTTCGAGCATGGTCCTTCCGCCAAGTGGCGTCTTCCAAAAAATGAGAAAAAAACGTGTTCGTCATTTCAAAGAAATGTTTAATGGGTCCACTGTGCTGCATTTTTGTTAATGTCAACTTAACGATTTTAGCCTTTCTGTGGCGGGAGACAATCCTATCTGCGCTTTTGCGATCCTCGGCATTTCTGAAATCTAGAGCTAAGTCTATATATTTGCTACATCAACAGCACACACAACTTTTGCATCGCCCTTACTTGGCAGATTTGCGATCCGTCGTGGCAGCTCAAGGTTCCATATTACTCAATTTTCAAACTGCAGTCCTTGTTCACATAGAAAAGCAGATGCTTTTTTATGCCTCGTGACGTTGTAATTTTGTTTGCAAAATGTGGCGTAAGCGACGCTCGTATGATATGATTTAAACCACGGGGTAATTGAAAGGGGAGATATTTGGTTTGAATTGCCAGGCAAACGCCAGCATCTGCTTTGTCTTCTCTTAAATGGGTGTTTGCGTGTACTAAAAAGTTTGATTATGCCCAAAAGGCACTGTAGTTTTGACGCAAATGCACATACGATTTCAAATGCCGTGCATTATATTTGTTTGCGTGGTGTAATACAGGGTCACAACCAGCAGATATTTTCGGGGGCACAAAATGATTGTAAGTTGTTGCTGTACCTAACAACTAAATATTTTGTTTAATTTCTGGGGGACAATTGCTAGGTTGTCCAGTCCCTGGTTGCAGGCCTGGTGTAATATACATGTACGCAGTTTGGGGCAAGGATTTATGCCTTGGTGATAACAGAAAAAGTTACTTTTTTCTTTGCCTGTGGGCAACGCTGATAGCTATCGTGTAAAAAAATACTTATTCTGATGGGCAAAATTCGCTGCTAGATACTTTTTCTAATTATTTTAGCTGGAAAAAGTTCAAACAACAGTTTTTCTATTTAGCTTGTTCGTGGAGCTGTTGCGCTAAAATCATGAATCTCATCCGCAGAGGTTCTTATCACAAACGCATGCCACTAAGTTTTAAGTACGCGACCATGGGTTTCGCTCGTTAGGACGCTCACCTGTTAACGTCCTTTCTTAATAAAATCACATATAAGTAAGTAACAAGTTATCCTATTTAAAAAGTTGTGTACGTGTGATCAGCGTATCATTACATGAAACCGTAGTAGCACTAAAGTTTACCTGATTATAATGGATACCGGTAACAAATATATCCATTTTTTTGCCTTAACCTATTGAGGCAGTGAGTCGAGATAGGATTGGGTCTATTGTCAAAACGAGATCGGTCGAAGGAGAACGAGAAACGGAAATTAAATGTGTTCTGGTTAATGATCCAGAAGATGAAAAATGAATAAGCGTTTCAGATTGAAACGCAATGTTGAATCAATGTTTAAATTCTTTTCCTTCGGCTAAGATGTTTGTTAGATATTTAAAGCGTTTTTAAGTACTCCGCAAAAGTTTTTCTTGTTCTAGTACGTTACACACTCTGGCAAAGCAATGACGCAAAAACGATATTTGTCTTCCCAGCAGTGTTAAAATGTAAAACCGGATGGTTTTCGAAAAAATCAAAAAGCTATGAATGTTATTTGCAAAATCATTTTTTACTTCACTTCCAACAAATTGCGTTTCTTGTCAAAAAAAATAAAACTTAGTGGAGTTGACAACTATCTCTTACTTTGAACTGGACTAAGCGCATTTTTCGTCAGATATTCAAAAAGAAAATTAATTGCATTCTCTCGTAATCTGAAAATAAAACTTGTTCATGGTTTCAACTGTTTCAACCGGAATTTTAAACTCCCTTTCGAAATTGATGTTTGGAGTTTTTTAAGTCGCTTTAAATATTTTTTAGTCGCTTTAAGTTCTTTAAGTCACTTGAAGTATTTTAAACAGCATATTTCTTGGATTGATAAATAAAAATGCAGTTGCATAAACAAAAAACACATTACGTACGTCAAATATTATTATCTATACCTAATATTAGATGACTCGCCTGTTTGTTTCACAGGCTTATACAACGTTTGGTGCCCTAACACGAAGTGAACATTTGCATGCATTTATAACTTGTTTGCCCAATAAGTTCACTGGAAAACGTTTCCGGTTATGTTCATAATGATACACCTGCTAATGATTGCATTACCTACTTTGGTATCCTAATTTTCACTTGTGCTTTGCTACTGACTTGCAGCTTTGATATGTACCAGGAAACGTGAGCCGCTACGAAAAGAGCATCGAACGGTTTTCAAAACAGACGTGACTGAGCTCATGTCTGTTTATACCTCATGTGTTTCCAATTGGGCTTAATAGATGGTTTTTTAAGTGCTTTCTAACATACAAAGCACTTAAGGACATATATCGTACTGGAAGACAAACGTAGAATCGGTAATCATTTGTTTATTGTCAATACATGTTAAATGGTGTGAAAATAAATGGTTAAAATCAATAATGGGCTTGTAGAACACGTCTTCCAAAAGCAAACTTTTGCCGGAAAAAAACTAATTTTATCCCTTGGTGGAAGTTTGTTGAATAATCGAACAATTAAAATCGTAGCAGTAGAAGTACTCTTCTTTACATGCTTGTTTGAAACATATATCTATTTAAAAAAAGGAATTAATAGAATTAATTTTTGTGGATGAAAGGTTTTGTATGTTTCACGCGATGTGGTCCACTTAATTACGATTCACATAAGAGGATCATAGCTTTTATATAGCCAAAATCAAACTGCTGTATTTATAAAAAATGTTAGTTGATTTACCTGTAATAAGCTGTTCAAAGTGTTGCTGTGTTTAAGTCAAGTGTAATGTTAACGTGATACAATTTTTCAACAACAACGTAGCTTCGAATAAGCCATGCCAAATTACTGAACAGTTTTTTTCGAAACTGCACATGAATAGAAAAATTTTGTTGTTAAGAAAGTTCGTTAAACTCCGTTTAGCAATCTGTAATAGATGAAACTCCATTTTGACAATCAGTAATACTGTAACAACGAAATATAACACTAGAAGTCGTTTCGAAACGAAATGCTTTATCGTTACGAAGACCCCAGTTTCAAACCACTCCACCTAATGTAGAGCGACGAAAATGCGAAAGCTTGCACCAAGTCTGGTCGAAAGGCTAATTGTGAATTCGTAGCTCGTGGATACAAGTGTTAGTTAATGAAACGTCTATACAACTTTTTAATGCACTTCCTGGTCCTATGGACGACCTCTGGGCTTTCCCATTGGTGTAGCCAGCAAAACTTGCCTCACCAATCTTTCCTGGGACAATCTGGACACATGGCCGAACCAGCGTAGCTGGGATATCTCGATGTATTGAAGTGTCTCGACATCCAGGGCTTTGCGAATTTTACAGCTGTGCACTTTGTTGCGAAGTGTCACACGATAGAAATCTATTAACTGTTTTCCTGGCCCGTGTTTCACGGAATGATGAACGTTTGTTTTAGCATATTGTTACCACAGCAAACTTGTAAGGTTGTTATTTCCCGAAGAGTGTTTATGCGTGTCTATTACACCGAATTACCAGGTTTTGCTCCCCATATTTACGTAACCAGGTTTTTCTCTCATTTTCTGTCTTTTTTTCTCACACTGGTAATAAAGTGAAAAACTCAGAAGTTTTGCCTTTCAGTTTCACAAGGAGCTGATTTCCTTAAACTTTACAATCATTTCTTTACCATAAGCAAAGAAAGCTTGCACGAGTGGTTTGTGCGTTTGCAATAACCTTGGCACAGAAACGTTGTAAATATTGCAAGAAATTGGCTGCAGATTAGGGGTCAGCAACCTTTTGCTAATTGTGTGCTGACTCGAGGTTTCAAAACATTCACTGTGCCAACAACATGCGTTTTTTTATACAAGTCAAGATCAATATATCTTCTGTGTAAATCATAACAAAAGTGATATGGAAAACTTGGAGCTCCTGCGTGCCATTGGAAATTGCTTGGCGTGCCAAGTGTGGCACACGTGCCGTAGGTTGCCCGACTCCTGCTGCAGATCTTTGAAAGAAAGTCTCATTTCAGGGACGAATTCTCACAAACAATATGCGCTGTCGTCATTATACACCTTGTTTGCAGCAAAAAAAACGATTCTCAGTGTTTTCTTCTCTTTTTTTGGCCAACTTACGCCGAATTCGATATTCTCTGGAAGATTCACGAAATACTGTTAATTCTTGTAAAAATATTTGAGGTTTGAATTTAAAAGTATAGGTCTGCCGCATTTACACAATTCACACATAGGATAGATGACATCATAGAGCTAACCCAAATAAGACTGTAATCTTGTATTTTCCTTGGAACTAAGCTAACATAGTTATCTCAGATCCGTTGGTCCATATCTTGGCTAAAAGCAAAGTACGATCCGGGCTTGAAAAATAAAATCGATACTGTTGCGGCAAAGATTTGCAAAATATACCAAACCACAAATGCTCTGCCATAACTTTCTCTGCTTTGTCTTTCCTCAAACCAAGTCAACTTTAAATTTCCCGAATGCGCTTTTGAACCCGCAGTAAAATTTCCATCCATATACAAAGCGCATCAGATTTTGTCAAAATAGGTGGTTTTGTATTCTTGCAATAAAGCGGAATTTCGGTACGCATTACCTTTGTTGCATAATTTTGTCGATGCAGATGCTATACTAATCAAGTTAAAACATTGCAAAAGGAGAATGCATTAATTGGCCACAACCTATACTGCATAGCAAATTAATTCGAAATCTCCGAGGAAAAAAAATATAAACAAAACCTCGGCGGTTTGTTTCATACATTCGAAGTGGAAGAAGCGTTTTTGATGGGCCTTTATCATAATAAACTATTGCATCAAATGTAATCTATTTATCAAACATTCCTTAGTTTTGTGGCAGATTTTGAATCGATTAAACTCGCCGGATAAAGGTTTGGTCTCTAAATAAGTTCACCTGTCGTCAATAGTCGTTTTTATTCATTTTATTCATTTCCAAACCTTTTCATTGATATTTAAAAATTTAAAATCGAAATGCAGTGAATTTAATCTACAAATATGAATTCAAGCATGTTTTTCTAAGTCACTTTAACATTCGTTTTTGAAAACAGCGAAAAAATAATCTCAAACGTCGTTCGCAAATTTAGATTTATGGCTGATATGCTGTTGTCAGCATTTCACAAACTGCACTAGAAATTCCCAATGTAGGAAAGATCACCTCCATTAAGAAGCAGAATCGGCTTTTGGAGAGGTGAGCAAAAAACGGGCAAAAAGTTTGATTTTCTTTTTATGCTGAGGGTGTTTATTCGTTCCTTTTCATCCTCGCTTTTCTTCTGGCGAGGGTCGCGGAAGCAGCAGCCATACAGGAGGACTCGAAATACCTCACGGTCAACAGCAATCTGAGATAGCTCTTCTGGCTACACACCAAGGCGGGATCAAGCAAGGTCGGAGATGTTGTTACGCCACCTGTTCCTTGGACGGCGTCTGAATGGGTTTTTACTGATCTGTTTAATTATATCATCGCAAAAAGATGTTAGTGCACAAATAATCAGGCTATCAATTTATGGTAATGTGCAAGATCACGGTCCTGTCTGCGTGTTATGTTGCAAGCGTTGATAGTCGACAGAAGGCGAATAAAAATTATGGTCACTACAAAGGAGGCGCCATTTTGAAAAAGTTGGGAACGATTGCATTTCAACAACACCATGAAGCGAGTCTTTCAGCGAGGAATCGTGCACATGGGTGCAGCCGTAGTGATTGAACGAAAATGTGCTTATCTTGAGCAAGCCTCTAACCGGGGTTCCCAACCGCTCTCTGACCATGTACCCCTTCATCATTTCGATGGATAAGCATCCACCACTAAAAGTTTTTTATGATTAAAAAGGCTAAGTAAGTAAGACAACAAAACTCCACTGAATTTTAATAGAAATTTTAGAATTTGAAAACTACAAAGTTAGACTCTTTTTTTATGTCTCAAATTTAAAGATATTTAACAATAAGCATATAACGATTTTTGAAAATAATTTTCACTGACATATATACTGTATGTGAATATTTGGCAGTAAATGATATGTGAATATATTTTTCCCTTCTATTGCTAACCTTAAATGAACCCCTTCAGATTAGCTAATGTGCCCCAGGGGTACATGTAGGCTACGTAGCCCAGGCTGGGAACCCCTGCTCTAACTCTAACGAAGCAACAATGCGTGTGTTGAAAACGCCCACGTCAGTATGAAGCTGCGTTCACTGTTAAAGAAAAAATTAACAAAATATCCCTGCAGTTATCTCGCGAACACTTTTAGCTGCAAAAACAATCCAATTGATGAGAAGCTGATCAGTGCCAAAGCACAATATATGCAGGATTTTTAGGAAGTCTTGATGTCAAATTTTCTTATCAGGCAAGTTAAGCTGAATACCACGGCCATTACGCATGAACGTTGTTACAACCTGTTACGTTTTAGCGACATTTTGCGGGGAAGTCTGGTTAGCTTAATTTAGACACGCCTCCAGCCAAGATCTCTTAGGATGGCTGAACAATCACACCAAGAGTGCATCAAAACATATAAACGTTATTGCAGTTGTTACCCTAACCTTATGCATTTTCTCATAAAATCGGAAGCTTAACTTAAATTCGGGAAGACTTAACTGAAGCGCCAAGGCGTCAGAGTTACATTTGTGGTTGAACTTATTCTGTTTGGTAATGTCTGCGAAAACCTATCGATTCCTTCCGGAGAAACTATCGTTACAGTTTTCTTTTAAATAACGTTGATGATCTTAAACGATTATGCCAAGTGCACGCAGTGGCACCAAAGGCAGCATCAACCTCAGTTCCTGTTTGTTTTTGATATACTCCTTGAATATTAGTAGCAATAGCAATTTTCGTATGTTTACACTGTCTATGGAAAGAGATCCTTTCTCAGCAAAGAATCAGACACTTTAAGATCTTACAGAGTATATATTTCGCCTACGATGTAGGCATGATCAGCTCTGCGAAGCGCATGAAGTATAAATAAAATAAAATAAACTAAAACCCACAAAAAATAAAGTTACCAATTGAAGAAAATCTAATTAAAAATTTGCAGCCCCAGCTGCCCACTTTACGTATATTTAGGTGGAGAGCACTAGCTTCCGGTTTGAAATTCACAGTCAGTTTACGTGTAATTTTGGCGGTCATTTTTGTGTGTCCTAAAACCTTGTTTAGCAAAACCTTTGAACATAAACATAAAGTTATTGGAAATAAAATACAATGCGAAGGCGTGTGGCGTGGTCGCATCGGCAAAATGCGTAAAATGGAAAGCCATGTCTCCAATTGGCGGATGGAACTCGAATCATGGCTCATGTTCATCCTCAGTGAAAGGACGTAAGCAAAGAAATAGTCAAAAAGGGCGATATTGTCTGAATACAGCACAAGCAGGTTGGTTGTGCAATGTGCTGTAGCGCCGGCTCATCATGCACCCTGCATCAATACGATCAATTTCTAAGCGTTTTTGTGTTAATTAGTAAATTTATTAAAACCGCCCATAGCCTAAAATGTTTTTAGCAGTCCACAAATGGTTTTCATTTATCGTCGACTACAAATCACTCATTGCGTATAACGTATGTAAACCTTGGTTTTGGAGAAAGGAAAATACTAGAAAAACATGAAATGTGACATGCATCACATTTGTCCAGTTACTCTTTTGAAATAGCAACTGTAACAAAGGATTGAATCAATGCAATGATGGGCAGGTGCACTGAAAGGGTGGCAAAGGAGTAAGCTTCCTTAATTTCGACTGCAACATTTACATAAGTGTGATGTTTTTTAATTTCGTTGTACACTCTTTTTCACGAAGCGTTTTCGCATAAAGGTCCAGTAACTTTCAGTGATCCCTTGTAGGATCCCGTTTTCAGTCTTTTTCTGTGGTATTTATGACTCGCTCCGAGATATACAAGGTTATGACAAGACAGTCATAAATCAACGCATGGTTGAAAAGTCGGCTTTTCAGGATCAGTCAGAGGAAAACTCAATGTGAATATTGAAATGAACGACTTTGTTGGGAATGTTCTGAAAAATTAGTTTTACGCCTGCTGTTACATCTTGCTATCAGGTACACGTACTAAACGCCGATGCACACCTGTCTGCGGCGCTGCTATGCTACTTTCTAGGTCCAACTGGTGCTGAAACCTCGCTGTTGTCAACTGCTGGCTATCAACAGCCTTCTTGTCTCTGTGTCAAGATGGAATTCGTGATTTGAACGATTTCGCTTTCATGTGAATTGTGTTCAATTTCGTGGAGCTGTTTTCGTTCATGTGGGGTCGGCACAACTTGTACTGAAAATGGTGTTTCGTTTTACATGCGCAGTGCTGTGGAAGTTTCATAATTAGTATATGTTGACTTCTGGTGTCCTCGAACGTGCATCAGGTCCTTATGCGTGCATCAGGTCCTTATTACTCGACATAGCAGTACATGTGTGTGATTGGCGTTTAAGTGCGTCTAGTGAATAATAATGCTATAGTTCATATTTAACGATATTCACGAGCCTATGTTGGGTTTGAATGGGTTAATCATAGCAACGTAATCTTCAAAACAACGAAAAATCTTCATGCAAGATAGACATTTATGTTGGCTCCCTACTTTTTCCTTCTCCCCGCAGTGGCCCCAGACACTTTTTTAATTCTAGAATCGCCACTGTTCGTGTAACTCCAAAGGGAGTACAGGAGAGTTCGTTAAATGAAACTCTCTTTTTCTTATGCAGGTTGCTCTTTTGTACGGTCTTCTGGTCCAACCAGTGGCGGATATTCAGGGTGTTCAAGGTGTTCGATGAACACCTGGAAATGAAGAAAAAAATTTTGAAAATCGGTTTTAGGGCATTTGTTAGCGATTAATGCCAAGAACTGCCTTTATTTGTATTGTTTTCTCATGCAGCAGATATATTTCTTAACACGGCCGAACGATTTTTGCTTGTCTGTTCAAGCATGACTGCAGCTTGTTCAAGAACACCCGAAGTGAAATAAATAAACAAAGAAAAGAAAAAAGCCAATGGAGGCAAGCTATAGCGTATTTGAAACAGTCAGGATGTTCACCTTTCCTGTTGAACAACTTGGTTAAGTCATGCGTGATTTTGCTAGCATTTCTGTTTTATTCTCTACAATGGAAGCAAGCTGTGCAGTAGGCTGGATTCCTTGTAATAAACTTGTACTGATGGGTTTTACTTCAGGTTGAAATAGCCTACTTTGGCTAGGTAGATGGTATGGTTTGTGGGTGTGATGATTACTGTAACAGTTTGGACGATTTTTAAAATGAAAATGCACGAAGCTGAATATTACTGACTTCAGTAGTGGTGAGTCTAGGCTCACGTGCAAAGTAGCCTGACGCTAAAATGTGGAATGTTGATAGCAGTCGAAAAACGGATGCTTCCTAACACGTACGGTAAGCCCAGTGGCGATTCTAGAATGAAAAAAGTGGGGGTGCCACTGCGGGGCCAAGAAAAAA
>JGI24022J15233_10006826_pt1 | contig 12460 bp, 6 predicted proteins | sample Ectturendosymbi2_FD_15233 | JGI IMG/M metagenome (IMG submission 15233)
TGCGACAGGCATTGTTGGGATGCAGCATGCTGCAGTAGAATGAGCGAAGTTCGGGATTACCGGTGTAGTTGACTAGCAGTGAAATGGTGTACCGCCTTCCCACTGATTTTATGGCTCTATGTATAATTCCTAGATTTGCTATTTTTTATTGTCAAGTTTTTATATGTTCAAGTTTTTCATAATTTCCGTATTTTTGCGTTAAACTGATATTCACAACTGTTCCAAATTTCCGTTTTTACTGACACACTTAGAATTTTAGCAACATCGCATGTCGGTTGGAAAACGCAGAAAGGCCGTAAAGCCTGTAGCAGTTGGCTACGTCAAAGTAACAGATCAGCCATGACACATTATTTGCTCTCTGTATAAAACTCTTATGAGCAAAACTTTTCTTCAAGAGAGTTCCGAGGCATTTTTGAACTTAAAAAGTCTGCATTACCCAGAACAAAAAAAAAAAAAATTTCACCAGCGTGTTTTAACAGAGTGCTTGGAAAAGCACTTCGAAAAAAGACATGTTTCATTTGGCTTCTCAAAAAAGAAACTTTTTGGCACTCTTTCACCTCTTTTGAATAAGCCCATGGGTTTCATAACAAAACTCTTAGAAAAACAGTTCAAAGATAGTCATTAGCAAATTACTCGCAGCTTCTCGTTGCAGAGATTACGCTCTGCCTGTTATTGGTGCATGCACATTTTTTATTGAATTCAGTGTAAATTTTAAACGGGGTAGAGTGCAAATTGTTGTCTCCATCTCGAAAACAACATGACAACAAAGAAAGCTTAGCCACTGACCTCTTTGAACGGCTAAATTTTGAACAGTCATTTTTTAAAACCGTTTTTTAAGAAACTCCTTCTTGCAAAACTTCATGAAAAATAACCTATGCAAAGTCTCGAGACGAAGAGCTCGAGACCGAAATCCTTCGAGAAGAGACCTTCGAGACTGAGACTGAGACTCTAAAAAATGGATCTGGAGACGTGTCTCAAGACCGAGACCACGTCTCGAGACTCCATCACTGGTGATTAACAACGGAGCTTTTCACCATATGATGTACTGGGCTAAATAAAGCGGGAACGCACTCTATTGGATTGCCGGCCACATTACTTTTATTTATATAAAGTACGGCCGCCAATGAGTTTGAGGTATATTTATGAGAAACGTTGAATAAAAGAATAGCTTACTGCCAAGTGCCAACCAACACAGAACACATTCAAACATAAATGCGTATTCATTCTATAACTCTTTGTTACTTCACCATCCAGATTGTTAGGCATCGCGTCGACTGATTTGTTTTGCTTCAATATACGCCAGCATGGCTGCCAAATCTTATATTTTATATTACATGTAGACGGCCGCAAATTTCATTCTTGGAGGCCGCGTACGGCCGCAGGATGTGCACCGTTGTGCTAAATCATATAGGCTTCACAACTGATACAATTGTCCAAGTAAACCATTTGCTACATGACACCCGCACGCTTGTTTTTCGCTTCGAAAGTCATGCAGATCATGTACCATGCTCACTGCGTTGACATTCACAGCAAAGTCCACATCTGCGGCTTATTGTACTTTACCGACCCGTGACGTTGTGATCCATGGACTAGTTGTAAGGCCAATCACAGCTTCGAGCCGCATCTGTTTCCAGTCATGCGTTACAAGGTCATTGGTCTGATGCGTCAGTATAGAAACAAGTTCTCTTCGAACGCAGACCATACCAGACGCATCAAAAAGGACGTGACGTCACGAAATCAGACGCATGCGCCCGAAAAACGCAGAGGACGCATGCCCTGTGTATACAGCTTTCGTCCGGCCGAATTGGACTCCAAAATCCGGATCCTTAACACCACTGCTATTGACTATTATGTGATAGTAGTCACGTGACAACTTTCGCGGCAAATAGTTTCCTGTGTTGGGTAATCATATAGGGCTAGGCCTATTAGTTTGGTAATGATTCATTGTTTTTGACTCAGCCAACAAGCAGAAGTGCCACAAAAAGCCATCCCATTAAGTAAATCAGCGAACATTAGAGCAACTGAAAGCACAATAGCACAATAGCTGATCGGTGTAAACAAGGAGGGGCGCTGTGTCAGATAGGATTGGTTTGGTGAAGGACCATCGATCCATGTCCATTGGCGGTCAACGTTATCTAAATTGTAGTAGTAGTGATCAACCAAACCTGTTTACCACTTTTTGAAAAGTGTTGAAAAACAATAGTTGGATATCAAATAAGCATAATAAATAAGAAAAATGAACAAACACAGGAAACGGTTAATAAAATGTACTGGTGAAACCGCACGCCTATGGGATAATAGGCCTGTACACAGATGAGTGTTCCAGTGGATTGAATTTAAGTGAAGGATATTGGTGTGGTTAAAAGAATATGTTAAAAACAAAATATAAAAATTTAAAAAAGTAACAAAAACTAATTAATGAGGTCTAGAAGAAATACAAAGCAGAACAGAAAAAACTAAACTTAACACTTCCTACATGAAAACGATAAATGCTTTATGTTTTAGCAATGTTTCATTTATCAAGAAATAAATGCTTGAGAATTTCAGTAATAATTTGACTAATGTAATGTTGTCTGTTTTTTTTATGTATATTTACTTTTTTGTCTTTTACCTTTCCTGTGCACATCCCATTTTTCGACATCGTATGATCCTTAGCTTTTTGTTTTGTCTTTCTTTTGCACCTCATCGATTTTTTTACTTACCACACGTTGTTTAAACGTTTTTTGTCCACACCAAATTTTCTCAACTAAATTTGACCCACTCTTCTATGTACAGTACATACATAGGCATGCTTTATTCACCTATAATGTATAAATTTATTTCATGTTTTATGTTTGTGTGTTCTTGTATTAACTTTCTAACTACTTTTTTAACACTGCAAAAAGTGACAATTGGGGTTGGTTGACTAGATGACTGCCAAGGTCTTTCACCAATCCTATAATGTGACACTTGTGTTTACACTATTCATTTATTTTGCAGTTGTGTTTTCATTTACTTGATTTCCATTGACAATTGCGTCCTAGTTATGCAGTGTCTGTCAGTACTGATAGCACTACTTACTGTTTCTGTTTAATAACTGAGTCATCTAAAAGATAATAATAAAACTTTTCATGCTGAAAAAAATGGGTTATGCACAAGTAAAAAAATACGAAAAAGCAAACATAGATGCATAAAAAATGAACAAAATTACAAAATATTAGAATTCACAATATTTTGTTCAGAATCGGTGAAGTGTTGCTAAGTTCATAATTGGGTATCTTTCTCATGTGGGAGGTGTTTCTTAAGTTTCCATTTAAGGTAAAAGTGATTGAAAACTTACTGTCTGGTATTGAAGGTAGTTTTTGGGCCAACAAATGTAAGGGAGTATTTTCCTGAGGAAGAGTTAACTCTAGGTAAAAACAGGTTGTTAGAAGTTGCTAGTCTTCACTTGTGGAGTGACAGTGAATTGAGCTGATTGGAGTAAAATATTCATTTTGAAAATAATTTAGAAGCAGTTTGTTATAATAAGAGTGCATTAATTTGCCTACTGATAAAGTATAAAGTTTGGGAAGGCATCATAAGATGTTTAAACGCTGGAAATGTTCTTGTAGAGATCCTTATGTTAGTTGGATTTATTATCTTTACAGCTTTATTTTCTTTTGGAGCTTAATGAGGGGCTGAATGGTTGCATATGAAGTATTTCAGGTTATCTTTGGGGGAAATTCTATGGTTATAATAACTGTAAATGAAGGAGGATTGTGTTTTTGAGAATTCAATAGCATAAAATTAGTCGTAATGTAGTCAATAGAAAGCTTAGTGGCTCTCAGCCAATGGTCAATTTTACATAGTTCAAGGTTAACGGTTGCCTGAAGAACATTAAAATAGGTGTTTGACATATGAAGATTAATATCATCAGCAAATAAAGTAGTATGAAAAGAGGATGCTTTTGTGATATTGGTAATGTAAATAAAGAAAAGCAAAGGCGAGATAACACTACCCTGAGAGTCTTTGCAAGATATCCTTTTGTATGAAGATTTAAATGCCCTTTTACTGAGTGTACTTTTTTTAGAAAGATTTAAAACAATCGTCTACAGTGTGACAGTGTTCTCATTCCAAATACTTTTGTAATTTTTTTTGAAAAATCTTTTTACAATTCATTTTATTTTTTCTTTTTGTTGCTTCTTGAAGGGCAATTTAAGTTTTTAAACCCCACGCTATTATTGCGAAGATTGTAGATCTGTTTTTCTTTTTACATTGTACTTTGAACATTAAATTTTTGTAGTACTTTCATTGATGTTTTCTATCATTGTTCGGTTTGTAGCAATGTCAGCACAAAATATTTTGCATAATTTTTTTACCATCTGTGACGAATGTATTGTAAAAATTCAGGCAACATTTGTTTTGTCACTGATTCCACCAGTGCCTGTCCCTGGCTGTGGTCAGAGGGAATGCTGCCAGCATATTGGCCTTTGTGCAAGTTTGATCTGATTTAGCTATCACTAGTTTATTACCCAGTGTTGCTGCCTGCAACTTGCCTTTTTTGAGTGGATAGGTATTGCTTTCCAAATGTTTGCACTTTCTGTAAGTTCTGTAAATTTTGTTGCCTTCAAAATGTTTGCACTTTTTGTAAGTTCCCTTGTGCAATATTATCTTGCTCTCCTTTTCTAACCTAACTGCCGCATGGCCTATGATAAAACCACAGCATTGTGACATATCTCACTTAGTTTGAAAGTCCTGAGACCCTCATTATTACTTACTTTTCCCATCTATCCAAGGGCATGACTGACTTGTTCATCCTTAACCCTTCACGCATTGCTTGCCCACCATCATCTGCATTATGTATATATATGATTTGATGTTTGAGACCCTTTCTTCTTTTTGCTGCTTTTGCACTATATACAGTATGTAATAACAGGGCTTTTTTTAAGGAAAATGTTAGGTACCTGGTATGGACCTGTAGGTACCTGATTTATCTGATTCTAGGGACCTGATGATGATTTTCTCTGATTCTAGAGAAACGATTTTCAATTCTAGGGACCCGTCGGGTCCCTAAAACACCTTAAAAAAACCCTAGTAAAATTTATATATACCTAATTCTGTTGACATTCTGTGCCATTCTTCTGTTTTAGAATTATTTTTAAGGCAATGTTTCTTTTGCCATCAGTTGTTAAAGCAATGCTTGAGCTATTTTGCTATTAGCCGGACGTGATTGGTTAATTGTTCACATGACAAGGACGATTTGCTCATATTGGTGTGCTGCCCTTGTCACATGACCTGAAAACCTAACTCAAAACGTAAACCTGTGTCTGGTTTTTCAAACTTTTTAAAAAGTAAATAAAAGTGCTTTTATCAAAAGTGTCATATCCATTAGCAAAGACGAAGCAACAATGCTGAGAGCCAAACTGACAACCACTTGCACAGCAGAAATAGACACTTCCCACTTGACTAAGTTCACCATTCTGGTAGTGGCACAAACTCAGCGTTATATATGGACAAAGCTGAATACAGTTTGAATGACAAAATTTTGCTGCTGGTGGCAAAATAGACACTACCTCTTAATGATGTGCATGATGGATGATATTTACATTGATTTTTTTCTATACCTCATTGAGATTCATCAAGTCAACACAAACAGAAAACTCCATTAAATTCAGAAACCATCAGTTACAACCTAGAGAACATGTTTAAATAAGTGTTGTAGATCAAAAGGATTTTGGAAAGTTATAAGCCTGCAGCCCAAATTAATTTCATGAGATACACAGTTTTGCATGCCTATGTATGCTGAATGTGACACATAACATTAAAAAGCAAATTACGTATAAAACTAAGAAACACAAAGTAAACCTAGTCAAGACAAAGTAGCAAACAACAAAATGAAAAGTAAGCGATCCATGAACAGTTGAGAGGTATACAGAAGATGAAATGAGATATGCTTGTAGGTAAGAGAAGTAAGGACCATGATGTAAATTACAATGCTGGAAGCTATACAGTAGCTATAATATGATTTTGTAATGAGGATGTGGGTATTGGCAATGCATGGCAAAAGCAATTTTAAACAGTACAGACTATGAAAAAATACCACAGTTTCTCATGGATCATGATGTAGTGTCATGGTGGCCATGTGGACAATGTGGGACACTGTCAAGTCACGCAGTAAGCTCAGAAGTAGATGGAAGGATTCTGATGTATGATTTTCTTGGTTGTTGATGTCACCAAAAGAGGAAGTCAGTGAGAGAAGGTTGCAGGTTGAAATTTAGTGATTATGACATCATGAGATACAGCCTTTCAAAAATTGGCGTACGTATCTAATACCATACCATGTACCACAGTTACCAATTTGTAATAAATATCCAAACAAGCACAATCGCTATTGAATATTGCGATTCATGAAAACAACCAGGAATTATTTTTAACAACAAAAAAACTCAAATTTTGTTATGTCCATGAATAGTAGAATACATTTTTCTGAAAATCATGTCATGGCAAAATACCTTTGAAGTGTAAATTATTCTGTTAAAAATAACATTTGTTTTTATCATCTACCTATTAGTAATTAACTCTGATGATCTACATAAGAAAACTGAAATAAATTCTTTGCAATGCATACAGGTTGTCAACTTTGGCAGGTTATGTGGTGTTATTGTAATCTTGTTTTCATCTTAGTAACCAGAATTTTGTTTTTGTGGACAAAACTTTTGAACCAGAAATGCTTCATGGTCAATCAAAGCCTCTAATGACTAGTGTATTGCCTGGCTTCCACTAAAAACCTAAGTCTATAATTTTGGCTCTCAGCCTTGATGCCCAGGGCCTGGTGACCTTGACAAAAAATGCATAAACATATCCCCATTATGACATCACCGGCAAAAAATCTGAAAGTTTCCAATTTTAAACCTGAACTAGAATTTTCCTATCTTGATGGTTTGAGCAGGTTTCTAGCTCAATCGGCTAGCGAGTTATGGTGGTGCAAAGTACGAATATAGATATCGTATGCCAGCTCCGAACATATTAAGTATTTCACAACCAGTGTGCCAAGGCACACTGTTGTGCTATGAGACAACCTTCACGTGTGCCCCAAAATTTTCAAAACTGCTGAGATAGCTAGTAACAGAGCAGACACAAGTTTGCCAGTAGTTGTACAGTTGTGTCCATAACTGTGTAAGTGGGCTTGTATTACAATGTGGTTATCAGGTTAACTCTTGCAATGAGGTTGTTTCTACAGGTTATGTTAGTCACTAGTTCAATGTGCCACATAAAAAAAACTGAGTTGCGGAGTATGCTATAGCCAAAATAGGTTGGGGACCACTGACTTTGATCTAAGTTGTTTTCTGTTGTAGCTTAGAAATCTAGTTAAGGTTGTGTGTTGTTTAGTTTTGTTTATGCATCACTTCCAAGATACAGTTGAATGTAAGGCGAAATTGCTTCTTTTCTATTCATTTTAATGTTTTAACAATATCTACTTTTGTTTTTATGCTGAAGTTGCAGACTGACTGCAAGTGGCAGAATTATTGGTTGGAAATACTAAAAATGTGGTTGTTGGTTTTATACATTTTATAGAAGAACCACTGTGTAAAAAGCGTAAGTACCAAAGTTCTTGCTGAAACAAAATTGTATAGTAGTTTTAGTGATTGTGTGTATGCATTGCACTCTGTAGTATTGTAACAATTGAAAGCATTTATGTTCGATGTTTGAAGCAAGCTTTCAAGGAATCAACTGAGTAGGCTTTGCTTTCTTCATTTTGCAATGATTCAGAGTTGCACATATCTTATTTCAAGTGACTAATCTCCACAAAAGTGACAATTAACCAGCAAATTTTGAAAATAGGTAAGATTTAACGTAACATTATGCATCTTCGGTCCTGAAATCTGCAAGCAATGCTTACAAGTAAAAAGTTGAAAGACTAAATCAAGACCAGAGAAAGCAATCAAACTCAAGACTGAAATGAATAAATCAAAACACAAGCTGCAGCAATTAATAACTGAAAAACATGTTCCCAAATCCAATAAAACTTTGAGCCACGAAAACAGCTCGATTGGTCAGCTCCCAGTGAATGATGACATCATCCAATTATAAACAAATATCCATGAACATCATCCCATTATGTAAACCTAAACAAAAAAACTGACATCCCAAACTTCAAAAAATTGTTGTATTGTAAACAACAAGACTTTCAAAATCTCAACAGGGTTTAAACAGCTCTCTAGCTAATCTGCTGGCAACTCATGGCCTTTAGCAAAAAATACCCAGAGTTAGCATTCGTTAGACTTGAATTTTTTCCCAATTTTTTGTTTTTGAGCCATAATTTTGGCTCCAGATATGCTAGAAAGGAAATCAGGGGCTCTGAAGACTCAGATGATATCCTAGATTCCAAAAAATAACTTGAGCCAAAAAAATGACCCGTTGGGTTAGTGCCCAAGGCCAAATAAACTTGGCCAAAAAGTTGCAAAAGATGGTCCCATGATGATGTTACGCACAGAGATAACCGAACCCAAATCTGAAAAAAAAAATTTTCATTATCTACTAGAAGACTTGCCGAATCCACAGATGGTTTGAACAGCTCTCTAACTTAATTGGCTGGCGAGTTATGGTGTTGCTAAGCTCTGCAAAAAAATGTGGCACACGCGGGACTTAGCGGGTTAACTTCAAATAGAATGATAGTCACATGAGAGGTTATGAACTTGTGCTGCTGCAACCTATTTGTACTATGCACAACATTAAAATATTAAAGCCAGCATGCATACAGTGTTGCCATGATGTGCTCTAGAACTTAAGTACAGTACAATCTTTTTAGCATTGGAAAAGATATAAATTACGAGGATTCGCCTTAAGTATTTATTAACTCTTCCAGTACTGGGCTATCTACCTGGAAAAACAGACTAAATACCAGGCTGTTTTTTAGAGTTTACCATATTAGTACTAGTTTCATAAAAATCATGCAGTTGAAGCCTAAATAAATGCTTCAATTGTTAAATTTGCTATTTTCTTCATGGGTCTTCTTTGTTAATGTAAAAATTGAAAAAGAGAAAACAGTATGCCTGGTATCCAACAGAGAAATCTGATATATTGTTCACATTGTCTGGTTTCATTTACATTAACACTTTGAGAACCGGCCTACAATATTCATACTTCGATTTCGGCCTAAAAAACAGCAGTTTTCGGTTGACGTACCAACACCCTAGCTCCTCCGCCGATTGCGTTAAAGAGCTGTTCAATGGCTCAAATGGATCGGCCAGTCTAGTAGATTGCACTTGAAAAAATTTTTTTGGTTGGGGAATGCGGATTTTTTGTGAGTGACGTCATAAGTGATGTAGTTTTAGTGTCATTTTGGCTCATGCTGCCTGGCCTAAGGCCTAACCGCTAGGCCAAAGTGTTTCGCTGAAGTTTTCATTGGAAACTAGGCTCGAGTCCGAGTCTTCTGAGCCTTTGATCGACTTTCTAGCATTTCTGGTTCAAAACTTATGATCTAAAATAAACAAATTGATTAATTAGTCAAATATTTTTACCAACTTATTTTCATAGCTTTTGAACCCGAAACCCTAGTAGGTCATCCAAAGTATCAAAAGACTCGGATTGTAGCCTAGTTTTCAGTAAAAACTGCAGCGAAATACTACAACCTAACGGCTGGCACCCAGGGCCAGGCAAGTGGGCCAAGGTGGCCTAAAAGTCCTTCACTTATGACGTCACTCACAAGAAACCTGCATTCCCCAAGCAAAAATTTTTTTTCGACTGCGGACNAGAAGACTTGCCGCGTCTTTTGAGACTTTTACCGGGTCTGTAGAGCATACCGGACCAGAGAAATTCCCGCACTAAGCCACGTGCATTTAGGTGTATTTTTTTCCGAAAATCCTCGAAAGCAACCGGACGCCAAAGTGTTAAGACCCATGATGTACAAATACATGAATCAGTAGCCAGAAATATTGTAAATGGGAAAGCTTGATAAGGTCAAATGCATATGCTATTTGCGACCGTGTTTTTAAGGTTTTCTTAGATGCACTTGTTGCTATTTTGTTGATAGCAAATTTACTTTCATGTTGAAAAAAAACTTTTATGCTGGCTTATCACAAGACATACTAATTGTGGTAATATGATATATGTAAAATGTGTTTCATTATACACTGTAGACCTGATATAACGCAGTTTGAGTATGGACCCCCATTTCATAACTGATTTGCTGCGATGCAGTACTTTTAGGAAAATAGTTTTAAACATCTCAAAATGTGCAGTCGCATACGGTTTTATCATAATCCAGACCACGTATGATGTATGTAAGGTATATCTTCGTGGCTAGAGTGTCAGAATGTGGACAAGATTCACGTCCTACACTTGAAATAAATACGAATGATCGCAAGGAAAAAGAATAGACAAGCACTGAAACAATCAACCTTGGACTCGTTTTTAGTATAAACATCACATTGTCATGGAAATTTATGTTCTTGGTCATGACTGCATACCATTTGTTACGTAATAAAATACCTCGGTATAATGCGACTCACTTATTACATGGTCTAATATTGTGGATCCCGACATCCGCGTTATTTCAGGTCTGCAGTGTACCTGGTTTGTACACTCTTTGTAGTTATCAACAAGTTGTCTGAGGGTGCCCATCTCTGCTTTCTCTGCACTATAAGCCATGCAACTGCTTTTCACAATGAATACTGCACTAGTAGCAGGCCAATGGCAGCACTATGTGTGAAGTTATCCCTTGCACCCATCCATTACCAAACAAAGCTAGACAGGCCACAAGTACCATTTTCAAGTCTTAGGTATCACCCAACTGGAAATCAAACAATTTTTTATATGCTGTTGCTGTTTTTTAGAACATCATGAACGGGGACGATGATCCAGAATGTGAAGAAGTTGCACAGAGATTTAGAGAATTATGTTTGGCTGTGAATATGGATAAGCCAACCATGGAACTAGCTTGGAATGCTTATGAAAATACCAAGATGAATTACTCTTTAGAGGTTTGCAATATGCCATGTATAGAAATATGAAATCAGGCCAAGTCAGCAAGCAGTCCTGTTAGTCCAAATCAACATCATAAAAAATAAAAATCTAAGGCAATGTTGCTACAGTTTTCTGTTCATTAAAGACAAATACAATGTAATGTACACTGAATTTGCTTGCTTTTAACCAATATTAATATTATGTATTGTCAATGTTGATTTCTTCCCTTTTATTACATATGCAAAATTTATGGAAAAATTACCCTGTTTTTGCAATGTGATTCACAGACATATTCAACACAAAAAAAGCATTGAGTTACTGAGAAACTTTATGATGAAAGTCTTTTGGATTCAGCAGAAAGCAAGCAGTATCTTCACAAGCTGTTTTGAAAAAAGTGAAGTTTAACACTTTGGCGTCCGGCCGGTTTTGAGGATTCTCATGCCGAACAAACCAGATCACACATGCCTTTGCGTGTGTGTAACTCAGACACCAAAAGAGGTAGAGAGCTGTTCAAAGGCTCAAAAGATGCGGCAAGTCTTCTAGTCCTCACTCAAAAAAATATTTTCCTTGGGGATGTGGATTTTTTGTGAGTGATGTCATAAGTGGACGAATTTTAAGACACCTTGTCCCACTTCACTTGGCCCTGGGTGCAAACCGTTAGATGGTAGTATTTTGCTGAAGTTTTCGTTGGAACTAGGCTACAATCCGAGTCTTTTGATACTTTGGATGACCTGGGGTTTCGGGTTCAAAAGTTATGATCTAAGTTAATAAAATTTTTTGACTAATTTGATTATTATTTATTTTAGATCATAACTTTTGAACCAGAAACGCTAGAAAGTCGATCAAAGGCTCAAAAGACTCGGACTCGAGCCTAGCAGCGAAATACTTTGGCCTAGCGGTTGGCCCTAGGCCAGGTAACATGAGCCAAAATGGCCCAAAAACTACTTCAGTTACGACGTCACTCAAAAAAATCCGCTCCCCCCAACCAAATTTTTTTTCGAGTGCAGTCTAGAAGACTGGCAGATCTGTTTGAGCGCTTGAACAGCTCTCTTGCACAATCAGCGGAGGAGCTATGGCGTTGGTGAGGCAACCGAAAACTGCTGGTTTTAGGCTGAAATCTAAGTACGATATATTCGTAGGCCGGATCTCAAAGTGTTAACACTTTGGCACCCGGGTGGTTTCGGGGATTTTCGGAAAAAAAACGCCTCAACGCACGTGGCTTTGCGCGGAAATTTCTCTGGTCCGGTATGGTCTACAGACCCGGGAAAAGTCTCAAAAGACACGACAAGTCTTCTAGTCTGCACTCGAAAAAGAACTTTTTGCTTGGGGAGTGCGGGTTTTTTGTGAGTGACGTCATAAGTGAAGGACTTTTAGGCCACCTTGGCCCACTTTGCCTGGCCCTGGGCATTAACCGTTAGGTGTTAGTATTTCGCTGCAGTTTTTACTGAAAACTAGGCTACAATCTGAGTCTTTTGATACTTTGGATGACCTGCTGGGGTTTCGGGTTCAAAAGTTGTGATGTAAGTTAGTAAAAATA
>JGI24022J15233_10006829_pt1 | contig 12457 bp, 7 predicted proteins | sample Ectturendosymbi2_FD_15233 | JGI IMG/M metagenome (IMG submission 15233)
GCCTGTGGTAAAAAAATACGGAGTAGGACTAATCCGTTGCACGTCAGAACGGAGTAGCAGGGGGATTTTCCCCCTGGATTTTGAAGCTTTGTATTTTCCTGTTGACGTTTTTTTCTCTTAGTTGCGCGTCGGTAAAATGGAATTTCTACTGTTGCACCCCCCCGGGAAAAATCCGTCCGACGCTCATGGACTGATCTCAAGCAGCAACCGGTGGCCTCGTCAGTGACCAAGCATGTCTGAAACTTCGCTGGGCGATAGGCTCTTAAAAACCAAAAGGAATCAGCGTAGGCTCTTCTTCTTATCGGACATGATACCAGCCAACCAAGCTGGCCAGTTGTCTTTCGAATGCCAGCAGCGTACCGTGATACAAGGGAATTGGGTAACGACGTTTTAACCACAACTTCGGTTTCTCAAAATGTCTTTGTGGTCGGCATGGTCAAACCTCAAAAAAGCCTGCTGGTAACCTTGTTTTGATGGATATGAACGTACGTAGCCGCTTTTGGAGATGTTTCTATGTCGGGAGATGACGATTTCTATCGAAAGTTTATTCTGCGCTCATCTCCTGAACAAAACCCCACGGGAACCACAAAACAGGTGTTTAATTTGACCTTCAACCTGGTGAAAAGTCTCAACAGATATTGAGACAAGCCTTTGCTCCTAAATCCTGATATCCTCTCCATGACGTGCGCCTGCGAATAATTGCTTCTCTGAAACAACTACACGTTCAAGCAATTTTGCATAAACGGCAAAAGGTAGGTGAGAATTTGAACAGTGCCCACCAAAACTTGAATCAGATCTTAGCCTAAAACTCAAACATCCAAACAGCAAAAAAATTTTACAAATCAGTTTACAAAGCTCGCATCCAACGACACACGTGGAATTTGAAAAAAGAGCAAACGCTGGTTGCCGGACACGACAACCGACGCCTGAAAGTTAACAAACCAAGTACAATTCACCGCTGGTGGCGGACTTGGCAAACAGAGGGGGAAACGCGGAACTGACTGACTGGTGAGCGTTTTATTCAATAAGAACAACTGGTTTGCAACTTACGTAGCACTTTCCGGCAGACCTTTGTCGCATCGAACAGCGCCGACGCACTCGGGCCCAGGCCCACAGTGACCGTGAGCACTCCCCTTGGAATCACATGACAGACCTGCAAACCGTATTAACGGGAAATGCTCCACTTCAATCACAAATTACCACAAAGGTCGAAAACAGCTAAATCTGCCCACGAAATGTTTTACTGGGAAATCGATTTCGCGTTAAATTGCGCGTTTTCAGTCCTTATTCAAACAAAATCTTGTTCAGTGAGTTATTAGTTTTGCTTCCCTATTCAGATGAAAACCGGGATGGAAGCCCGGGTTTTATTTTGCGCTGAAACATTTTGGTCATTTGCCCATAATAGCATCAAAACTCGCCGTAACATTATTCACTGGCCTACCTTTTTCAGACATAATGACCGAATTGACTTAATTTTTTTCGGTCATTCACAAAAAAATTCGGCCTGTGACCAAAAAATGCCTGGAAAAAATTTACAAAAAAATTGGAAAAAAATTTAAAAAAATATTGGAAAAAAATTTACAAAAAAATTGGAAAAAAATTTACAAAAAAATTCGGTCTATGACCAAAAAATGCCTGGAAAGTCAAACCCGGGCTGGAACGCACAGACACATACAGTCGGGACATGGCATTTTGCGCAGTACGACGAGAACCCGGTCTTTATTTGCAAGGCTTGCCATCGACTGAAGTGCACGTTTTGTCCACGTCATCTAACAGTGACGTATTATCGTTTCGGAGCGGTTTAGTTGATGCTTGTTGTATTGTTTATAGAACTGCTGCAAAGGTCTGGCCATTCAAACTGTGCAATTTCATTTGTCTGCTGTCTATCAAAACTAAACCTTTTTTAGCCAAGAACCAGACACTTCGATCTTATCACAGTATATGTTTCGCCGACTGAGTAGGCATCACCTGGTCTTATTCAAAACAAATTTTTAATCAACTATTCCTAACAAGTCTTCAATCTCATGTCGGACTTTTCGAATGTTTTCCATTCATTTCTTTTCTTCATTCATTTTTTGATTCTGGCATTCATTGTAGAAATGACGAGATTACTGAAGTAAAAAAGCAATACGAAAAAAGAAATTCCCAGGGAGCACAGTGCGGTAAAAATCAAAATATGACATCAAATCGGATGTCGCAGAAATCATAGGCAGTAAGACATATTGCAAAGCGTAAGTCAAAGTAACATTGCTCATCTTATCCTTGCAAAAACTGTTTCGAAGTGTGATTTCTATGAGAGTTTACAGTATCGCGATCGGCAAGCTCGAGAGGCAAGTGCGCAAAGCTTCAACATGTGGCAGCAAGCAACAAAAGAGATCACATATATGCCACGATCAATCTTCTCGTATGCTAGTCGGTACATTCAATTGTTCACATGTTAATATTGGAAAAGCTTGCACGTCACGAACACTCTATTATTGCTTGTTCGCGCCACATATATATGGGTGCTGTTCTTCGTGCACATTCCGTTCGTGGTGAACCGCGCATTCAGCGCAACGCCAGCGGAGTGGTTGCAACAACAGCAAGCTCTTACGCGCCATCTCCCGGATTGCATGTCATGTTATAGAAGAAAATGGGAGCGGTTAAAATACAAGAGGTTTTCAAAAAAAACTTGCATTTAGCCTACCCAACTAACCTGTGTATCGCGATCGACGAAGCCATCTCTTACGCTATTAACAAAAGCTTCGCCAGCAAGCACAGCATTTGTGTCGCTGAACGGCTCGCGTAGAAAATCTGAGCAAAAATAGCTGTAGAAAATCTGTGAACTGTAAAACCAGAAAGATCATAAAGAACATACGTAAAAACTATGCTGTTCCAGAGGGTTATGTAGTATACTTGGCGTCTTGGCAAAAGCCGTAGCATCTTGTATGCCAGCATCGCCGTACAATAGATCCTCTAGTGTTGTGAGTTTGTCAATTGAGAGGATCGAACCAACAACCTTAAGACTTGGCAGCTCGTAACACAGGGAGTGGAAGACAGGAAGTTTTCGAACATTTGAGGATAAAGTTTATTGCATTTCAAATGCCATCACGGGTCAATATTTAGGCCATGGACAAGATTGTCTTCTTAAACACAATTAAATCACAGACAAAAGAAATTATTTCACAGATATGAAACAGCAGCGACACACAACCGTTATTATACTTCACTCAATCATACCTATATACGTGTAAGGGTTGATAAAATTGCAAGAGGTCTGAAAATTTGTTGAACTCTGGCGGAGGTGAAGAATTCTTTGAAATTGGCCGGTTCGACCTTCGAAAAGGTACCGTTGATGCCAAAGCACTCCAGCAGCAAACGGTGCGGTCATGAGTGTTCCGTCTCCGTCCAACATGGCCGTGTAAACGACATCGGACAAGGCATTATTTGTTGCGATAGATCGAGCCTTTAAAAAAGCGAAACACACAGATTAAGTAACTTCCTGATTTGTCGTAACGCCCAGACAAACTTTCACGATCTCGCAGTTTTCCAAAAACTCACAGCTTTTTACGATATCGCAGTCTTGCAGACAAAACAATTTTCACAAAAATCAATGAATCGAGCAAAATAATAGCAAATAGAAACTGTTTTCTTCGTTTTTTTGCGTCATGTGCTCATACGATTCATGCGAAACGACGTTTGCATATCTCAATCACTTGACGGCAGGGCTGCGGAGCCGGAGCCGGTCATTGTCGGTGGAGCGGGAGCCGGAGATGTTGGTTAATTTAGCAGCTCCGGCTCCGGACCTTTTCTGAGATGCATCATCCAACACTTTGCTGAGCGCCCCGAAAAACAAGGCTCTATGAACTGGCTCACACCTTACAGCACCTTACTATCGTCGATTATGAATTATGACTAAACAATAGCGCTCAGTGATGTATACAACTCGCTAGTCGACACGCTTGTCCGCATGCCGATCGCATTGGTGAATTGCACCGAGATTGTTTACACAGGTCAGTAGTAGCTGACTAGCTGTTAGTCTAGAACAGTGTTGCCACTCCCAGTGTTTTTCGACTACATCTAGTGTTTTCGCACTTGATCTAGTGTTCTAGTTTTTTTCATAGCTATCTTGTGTTTTTTATGCGTGACCTGAATGTAATTAATTACACAATTGTAGCTGCAATTGAGACTTTTTTATTTTGTACAATTGTAATTTGTCAATAATTTTACCTAATTACATTTTAAATTACACAAGAGCATATAATGTGTTTGTAATTAAACCGCTACGAACTCACTGCGGTCACGTGTTAAAAGTTTCAGTGACCTGAACAAAGAAAGTAAGGGTTGGTGTTATCTTCCGTTTTCTTCGTCCCCGGTTTACTATGCAGTGAATTGCACAATGTCTTTGTTTTCATTGCAACGCATTTCTGAACGGAAAATTCAAGCATGATAGGTTCTTGAAACGGTTGTGGCCATGCTGAAAACCATGAAACAGAGGAGCCATTTCCCCATTGGCCTAAGCGTCGCATTTCAGAGCTCAAGGAATTTCTCAGGAGCAATGGCATGTATGCATGGTTAAACTTTTTCCCCCACGCGGTAGTTTACCGTGTATAAACGTGTTGCACTCTAAGTCATATTGAATGTTTTTAAGGTCGGAAAGGATAATCGTTTGCGTGTGTGTGGACAATGTTGCATGGACCATCTGGTCTGAGACAAATAAATAAATATATAATGTTCATTAAACATTCACTTGTTTTTAAATACAACACCAATTTTCTTGTAATCTGACAAATCCGTCATGTGTTTGTAATCTAGTGTTTTTAATCATGAAATTTAGTACTTTTCCGCAGCAACGAAGTGGCAAAACTGGTCTAAAATAGCCACAATTAAAGTCATTGCCGAACGCCGATAATAATTGGTTAAAGCAGATTCCCTGTGAGTTTTGTAACCGATATTATTGATAACGCTGTGTGTCCAGGATTTTGAATAAATAAGAAAAATGGAAAAGTGCATTCTTCCGGTCTGCAGTCTCCAAACATCAGGTATGCGACACTATCGCAAAACGCACCAGGCATTCATGATGACACTGTCTTAAATGGCTTTTCAAGTGAAGTTATTTGAATATTCCGCAAGCACCGTATCAGAAAGCTCAAGCAATTGAGCCCACCAACCAACTCCGAACTAAACTCTTCCGTTGTTTACCGCTGTTACGTCATGCACTTAAGAGTCTATTCCAACTCCTTTCGCCACGCGAACTTTGTTATTCACTGATTTCTGCCGCGCTGCTATTGTGCAGAGCAATGTGGTGCAACTACTTTTGACCTACGAACTACTTTTGACCTACGGCCATTTTACAAAAACGTGACAACTTTTCATAAAATGGTGTCTAAAAAACAATTTGACAAGACAGAAAAAGCAAAATAGGTGAGTGAAGTCAGTGTGTCATTGAACTTATTACACAATAGCAATACAATGTATTACAAATCAATGCCTGTGGTTGAGACTTCTCTGACACTGTCGCTCCTTTTTCGATACCAATATGTTAGAAGTAGCAAGTCAGAGATTATTGACAGTGCTTCGCCTGACATTCGACTTGACTTCCTTCATGGTAGAAGATGTAGCCCACTCTCACACGTTCATGTGCTTCTGAGTGATTTTTACTGCAAAATCTTTCAGTTTGGGAAACCTATTTATGCTGATTATTTTCTAGAAGCTCTCTACGGTCTAGCGTAGGGGTTTCCAATCTTTTTTGTCAGAAAGCCACTATACAACAGTTCGAGGACCGGACATCTTAAGTAATAGGATTGTACATTCTACGAAACCAATAAATTTTTTGCAAATAAATTATTTTTTCATTATTGACAAAATGTCTTCGTGAGCCGGATGAAATGTCTTCGCGGGCCGGATTTGGCACGCGGGCCGTAGTTTGGAGACCCTGGTCTAGTCTAACGCCGGTAATATTGAACATTATTATTATGAAAAGATGTTATGCGTGTTCTAATTAAAATCACCTTCTGTTACATCCACACAACAGTCAGTAGTGAGAAAGCTCGTGGACCATATAAATTATGTCCGCGGGCCACATGTGGCTGGTGTAAAGGACGTACATAAGTAACTGTGTTACTGACAACTAATTGGATTACAACGTGGAAAGCTTTAGAAGCAGAAACACAACCGAGGACCAAAAATCAGATTTATCATTCGCGTACTTGACAGTTGCCATGGTTCGCTAATGCTGGGAGTCCAATTACTTTGATCGAAATGGTCACCGCGACGAAATCCGAGGGTCTGTTCTACCAGGAATTTTATGTCACAATGCGTTTTTGTTTCACGTTGGGACTCGTTCCAGTCACATCAGACTGTGGGATTACTGCCGAGTGTGGTGTGAACACGTCAGTCCAGACCAGCGCAGAGAATATTTGCGCATTTTGTGAGACTAAGACCTTGTGCAAAAACGCAAAGTGTGAAGCTTGCGGACTTTTTTGTGGCACAAACAGTTACAATCGGCGAGCAGAACATCAGCCCGAAGTCTGATTTAAAAAAAATAATTTTTATCAATTCCGGCTGCTGTAGACCTACTGCAACTCCTTCCGAATACCCAGGCTTGGTAGTGGTAACCGCATTTGTTAAAGTGCATTAACAAAGCACAGCCGGAGCCAAGCTTGCGAAAACAGAGAGCTCCGCAGCCGGAGCCACTTCGTTTTTACAAGAGATCCGCAGCCCTGCTTGACGGTATGTTCTGGTAATTAATACTTTTTGCAATGTTTTCTTAAACTTCCTCACAAGCTCTGAGGCAAACGCGATGTAGAGATTAAAATTCGAAAATACCAGGGAATATCAACGTATCCCCATATTCAATTGCTTAAATCAGTGCTTCTCAATCTCTTTTAGTGATATAACCGTTCGGCATTACTTTGTCTATTAATGCACCTTCACTGTGATGATGAATAAAATAGTTAGTAATTTACCTACAATTCTGTACTTTTACGTTAAAATTTCATTATGAAGACACTTATAAAATCCGCGTACCGCTTGGAGGACGTTTACGTACCCCATGTGGTACGCGTACCCCTAATTGAGAAGGTTTCGCAGGGAATGGAGAACTTCTCGAGTCGATTTGATGGAACCCGAGTGCCTCGGCGAAAAACGCGTGCGACAAATTGCACGACACACTGTTCACATAAGTTTCAAAAAACGCCTTTGCATCCCACTTTGAAAAGTTTGCTGGAGTTCACTTCGCAATTGCGTTCCTCAAGTCGCGTTAAAACCGGTGAAATATAAAATTCCGAGACACTCAGTAAGTTCTCTCATATTTCCTTCAGGTCGAATCAAATCAAAATTTATCTGAATCGCAGGGGTGGCAAAATCTTGAACAGAAACAACAGCAGAGTGAAAACCGCCACTGGACTTATAAAGCAATTAGGCTTTTGCTGAGGGCTGGTGTTGAAGAAGCTGTGCGTTTGGCAAGGCGCACTTTGTTTTCGGCGTTAAAAATTGAAAACGCGAAAACATTACCTGTATCAAAACGTTCATCCCCAGGACCGAGTAGGTTTGTTGTAGACGAGAAACGAGCTCTTCTATTGCAAACATGTTTTCTGGTGCGTCGACGTTCTCCACCCCTGAATGTCAAGTAATACCGGTCCGTAACAAATATGTTAGGAACAAACAAGGCAGACGAACATTTGCATTTAGAACCCGAGCGGTACTTCGCTGCCGGGACAAAAAAAACTTGGCTTTAAGTTCAAGTTCGATCAAAACAAGTGACCAGGAGGATGCTAAGCTTCAAACATCCGGAAAAATCGTGGAAACACTGTTTTTTCGGACAAAACAAAAAGTCCCATATCTTGTATCGCAAAACAAGGATGCTTTGACTGTTGTTGTAAAGAAACAAGTTGGTCGGCAACAGTTTGGAAAAGTTGTAGCAGCAAGATAAAGAAAAAACAGATCCTTACCTAAAGAGACAGCGTACGGTGTGAGCAGTATCTCCGATCCTGCAAAACAACAACGGGATTTGTACGACCGTGCGGCGGAACTGTGTGGATGACTAACTGTAGACATTGACGTTTATTGATAGGAAATCACTAAAGACTCGAAAACAAACTTTTGATTGGCGGCAAACTTGTGAGGGGTCTGCCTGCATTTTTCCGCTTTCATACCTCTGCGATGATCAAAACTTGCAAGTACCTGTTTTTCCATAGTTGTAAACTACAAAGATAATGCAATGCAAGTAAACCGATGACAGTTTATTTCACAGAAACGGAGTAAGTTTGCTTTTTTTGTTCGCGTTTTCAAGCGTTTTATTTTACAGCGTTTGAAAACGCGAAACTAGTTTCCCTGTGAAATGAACTGTGACCGATTTACTTGCGTTGTGCTGCCATCTTTATGGTTTAAACTACGGGAATCACCAAAGCTAATCATTTCATTTCCAAATATTTTAGTAGTAATGTAGTACGAAACTTATTTACTCCTAACTCTTGGCATCGTCTTCACAAAATTTATAGGAGCATATCTTTGACACGACAATCTTTACATCAAACAACAAAATCAAACCATGATTAATGATCTACGCAAAACATATGAGGCATCACAGTTCGTACAACTAGAAGATCCCTAATTATCACAAGTAAAGAAGGTGAATGTTTACGCTTATTTCAAACATGTTATGCCGAAGTGGACAAATTAATGATCCCGACTGATTTTGTCAAATGAGACGTTACACTGCCAGTTGAAGTTATCTTAAGTGTAGCAATATTCCAGAAAAGGTACGTTTGCAATTATCTTTTGCCACGATTAACCGTTTCGTAGAATTTTTCTTCATAACGATTAACCTGTGATGAAAAGCAATGGCGTAAAAGCGACAAAAGGGATTGCGAGGACAAAGAAGAAAATAGAAAAACTGCCAGCGGTTCGAACAGTGAAAACAGATGAGCAGAACTTTTGATTGCACAAAAATTGGATCATGTTTAATTCGAAAATCGTCGAAAAAACGAAACGTTTTTGGAAATTTGTCAGCACAGAACATTCGCTTCATCACCTGTGATGATTCCGGTGAGAGATCCCAGATCATTGTCAACTGCAAACAAAAACATTTACCAACAGACGTCCAACGGGAAGAAAACACTATTGTAAACTACTATCGCAACATGGGGTCAGCCTCAAAGAGCTTTCTCGCTATCTACCCACACACAACACAGCTTGCAAGTGTCTCGCTACCTAGGAGTAATGAAAAACGGCGTACGACCATTTCTGTTATCATTACCATGTCCAACATTACGCATTGCGGCTCTTAAACTCATGAAGTTCAAAGAAGCAACCGACGTCATGCTATCTTATCGTGTAAAAGAAATACAGTAATTACCAGGGCAACCAAAAGCCAATAAAGTCAAATTTTTTCTGCCTTTGTTAAAGCTTATGAAACGTCCAAAAAACAAATTTCACGCTCATACAATGAGGGAAGTTTTCTCCACTACTAGACAATTTAATATTATGTAGGTTATGCGTGGTAAGGGACGATACGTGCTCTCACATTACTTGGACTGATAAACGCTTAATCAGTTGTCTCAATCAATCAACCTTATGTCCTTACCTAAATATCGTGCCTGCAGTTAAGCAACCAAATTGTTTGAAATTTTGAAGCACAGGCCTAGTTCATGAATATGTTTCTGAGCAAACCACAACATCTACGGCTGAATTATTTGCAGACGCAAACGCAGGAAATTTATAGGTCAAAATAAAGTCAAAATGTGCAAATTATAAAGTGAAAATTTTCAGCTTTCAGGTCAAAAAATTGTTTGCCCTTGTAATTACTACAGCGGCCGCAAACTGCAGAGTACAAGAAAACAACAACGAAGGCCGAAAACAATCTATATGCAACTCGATTCAAAAACACAAATTTACGGCAGCAGGCGGTACGTAATGAAAAGTCAGGAGAACTTTAAAAGCGGTCAGGCTTTCACAAGTCAGCAGCAACGTTTTCAAGAAAAAAGGTGTCAATCACTCGCTGAAGCGCAACGAAAGTTCTGTCAACAATCAAAATCTTTATTTAAGCGACGTTCTTTAATAAGTTTTTTTCCAGAAACGCGTTCGTTCCGGTATTCAAGATCTTTCACACCGGTTCAGGTAAATTTCTATTGCTTCACACCTTCACACCGGTTCAAGTAAATTTCTATTTGTGAGCTATCGGTCACTGACAAACCCCTTGAAAATAATCTGTAATTAAATGATTGACTGTTAAACGTTACACATTCCGAGTTACTTCATCAACTTAGTCAAAAATTCGGGTTACTCAGTCAAATGCCACGTATAAAATCGGTTCTTTGTGGCATAGATTCAAACGCAATTGCTGCTACATGTTAAATTTAGCCGAGATGAGGCGAAAAAAAGGCAACAGCGTCGGGTAAAGGCGAGCGTCCCATTACCTGCTATTTAATGTCGCAGTGCGCTTCGATTAGGTTCGTGATCGGACCAACAAGTACATTGGAATCAAAGCTTGCATCCGTTCAAAAAGCGCATGACAAAAAAATTGCAAACTTGTAGAAACAAAATGGAAATGACACGTTCGTATCTCACCTGGGATCGCTTTCCTTACGACGCGAGTAACCTCGAAAGAACTCGATAAAGCGCGTGCGTAGGTTGCGTTGTCCACTGATGCGAGTAAGAGGATTGCGTCAATACCGAGTAACGTTTTCGCGGATCCAGTTGAGTTGATAACGATGTAATACGCAGTTGTTGTGCTAGGTCCACGGCTGACAGTCGAGTTGACCACCTGGCAGTTTGCACACATATGAACATTAATTATTAACTTCTATCTAGAGCGGGCACTGACATATAACGATAGAGAAAATGACAATAGAAAAATATATAGCAAAAACTACTATCAGTACAGAAACCTGTGGCCATGCCATGCCGCTCAAATTCACCATCATTAAACTTCGTTAAATCACTCCGAAATTTGTCAACTCTCTCTCATGAAAATACATCCTGATTCACTTTTATTCAGGGAAAACCGATCTCAAGCTCATGAGTCAAGCTACAGCGCTATAGCAACAATTCTCTTCACTCCCACCCTTGCAACAACTACTCTCACCGCTGAACTAGCAAGGCACCCCTGGAATAGCACTATACACAGCAGTACCTGCACACCTACAATCCGGGGGCGCCGGAAAGGGTGTACATGACGGGGGCATTGCCACCTGCTCTTTGATAAGGGAGCAACGGGGACAGAGGCGCCTTTTGATAAAAGTATCATAGTTAATTTCATGGTTTCTTAAGATCGAATTGAAACTAATTTATTGCAGCTATTCGCGCAACTAGAAACTTCAGAAATGGTTGTCCACACTTTCTGATATTATTTTTGAAGTCAATATCGTTGCTGAACAGAAACAAATGAAATTGGTAACGATTTGTTCATTTTTGTAATTTTGCATCGCCCTCATCTCTTTCTCTGCCCCGCCTCCCTTGCTCTGCCGCTGTTTCGGCGTCCCTGGAACGGTCTGACCAATTAATCGACACCCACGAGCCGGACAGGTCCCTTTATTTTCGTTAATGTTTGTGAGGCTTGACATTGACAACGTGAGGCTGGGAGGTGGTAGACTTCAGCAGGAGCACTTTCGAATGTCCATGCACGGTTTCAAGATTTGTTGGGCAGCGCTGCGGAATTGTTTACTTGTAAAAAAGCAACGCAGATTCTTTCGTAGATTTCTGACTAAGCCAGAGAGTGGCGTTCTTTTCAAAATCTGACCACTAGCTGCTACTTTTTAACCCTTTTCAGAACATATGTTGACATTTGTCAACATCAATTTTTTTCGGTTTGATTGCACTCGTCCCTTATGCGCTAGCCCAACGCTATTCACCGATCAAGGGGAACTTTACATTAGCTTGCTGTAGTAGTGATATCAAGATCTCAAATTGTTTCTACAACGAGTTATTTGCGTTTTATCTTAATCGGAACACATGTTGACAAATGGCAACAAACAGAAACAGTATCAGATTAATAGAGACTGAAGGCCGTTGAGTTTTGTAAGTACAGAATGACTGTTACTTTTGTCGTCACGGAATAACTATTGCTACAACTAATTATTGCTATTGCTATTATTTCAACAGCAACTTATAAGAAACTTGCAACTGCATTTAGATATCTGGCATTTGGTTGGAAGAGGATAGGTTTCTGTCAGCGGTTCCTATCCTTAGAAGCAGTAGTGTGGTACATTTCAGAATACTTACCTAGATATTAACACATTTCAGAGTTTAGAACATAAAATAACTGCCAACAGGTAGTCATGCTAACTACTTGTACTGCCGTATATGATTGCTTGAGCTTTACAAGCTAAAACCACGCTGCGGGTAGGAAGCAGATTCTGGCTTTCAGATTCAAGATCGTAATGCTTTTTCAAAATCAAAGTAACCACATGCCTATTATCAATGGATTGCGCAGCACCATCAATCGAATGCAGTCGTGGGCGTCGGGGGGGGGCCAGGG